>JACCDW011082850.1_pt1 | contig 58650 bp, 12 predicted proteins | sample 7449781 | NCBI WGS metagenome assembly JACCDW01 (sample SAMN15323449, study PRJNA562643) | freshwater metagenome | isolation source: river surface water | place: USA:Blue River Watershed | collected 2017-08-18
CCATCAGCGCCAGCCCGCCCGGGCAATGGATGAGCACGCTGTCGTCGGGCGGCCCGGCTTCGAGCAAGGCCACCTGCACAGCCGGATCTTCACTCAGGCGCGCCGCCAGCACGCTGCCGGCCGAGCCGCCGCCCACGATGATGAAGTCGAATTCCATCGGGTCATTCTGGCAGGCCCGTGCCGGGGATCAAGCAGGGTTTGTCGCGCCGGTTCAGGCCGCTTCTTTGTAGAAGACACCGCTGTGCACGCGGCGCGGTGCCAGCGGCCCCACCGCCTGGCCGATGGCGCCGATGTGCTCGGGCGTGGTGCCGCAGCAGCCACCCACGATGTTGACCAGGCCCTCGGCCGCGAACTCGTGCAGCAGGCGGCTGGTGACCTCGGGCGTTTCGTCAAAGCCGGTCTCGCTCATGGGGTTGGGCAGGCCGGCGTTGGGGTAGCAGCTGATGAAGGCCTCGTCGCCGACGGCCTTGTGCAACTCCTGGATGTAGGGGCGCATCAGCGTGGCGCCCAACGCGCAATTGAGGCCGATCGCCAAAGGGCGCGCATGGCGCACGCTGTGCCAGAACGCTGTGACCGTCTGGCCACTGAGGATGCGGCCTGAGGCGTCGGTCACGGTGCCGCTGATGATGATCGGCAGGCGCTGGCCGCTGGCTTCAAAAAATTCGTCGATTGCGAACAGCGCGGCCTTGGCGTTGAGCGTGTCGAAAATCGTCTCGACCAGCAGCACATCGACACCGCCTTCGACCAGGGCTTCGACCTGCTCGTAATAAGCCTTGCGCAGTTCTTCGAAGCTGATGTTGCGCGCGCCCGGGTCGTTGACGTCGGGGCTGATGCTGGCGGTCTTGGGTGTGGGGCCCAGGGCGCCGGCCGCGTAGCGCGGCTTGTCGGGCGTGGAGAATTTCTCGCAAGCGGCCTTGGCCAGGCGCGCCGAGGCCAGGTTCATCTCGCGCGCCAGATCGGCCATGCCGTAGTCTTCTTGCGCGATGGTGGTCGCGCCAAAGGTGTTGGTCTCGATCAGGTCGGCGCCGGCGGCCAGATAGCCTTCGTGGATGTCGCGGATCACGTCGGGCCGCGTGAGGCTGAGCAACTCGTTGTTGCCCTTGACGTCTTTGGCAAAGTCCTTGAAGCGTTCACCCCGGTAGTCCGCCTCCGTAAGCTTGAAGCGCTGGATCATGGTGCCCATGGCGCCGTCGAGGATGACGATGCGTTGCTTGAGGGTCTCGGGCAGCGCGGCAGCGCGGGTGTAGGCAAGGGGTTTCATGGCGGTATTGTAAAAACCTCCATGAAACCCCGAGAGACACCCTGTCCAGGCTCGGCCAGACCCGCTCAGCCCTCCTTGGCCTCGGCACCCTCTTCGTCCAACCGTTCCTGCGCCGACAGCCGCTGCAGACTGGATTCAAGCCATGCCAGGTCAGACTCGGTGAATGCGAGGTCTGCCTGCTCAAGATCCGTCGACGGCGTTTCAGAGCGACGAGACTCCGAAGTGGCGGCCGGTTTGGAGGGTTTGGAGGGCTTGGCCGGTTCCCGCTTTGGCGACGGGCCTGCTGGCCGTGCCGCTGGTTCAGGCGCTGCGGTTTGGGCTTGCTCCTCAGCCTGACGAACGGTGTATGAACGCTGGGCCCAGCTGCTCAGAGGATCGGCTGAATACACGTCGTCGGCCCTGACCTGGCTGGCTGCGCGCAATGCCGCCTCCAGCAGCTCGGTGGCCTGCACCGCCGCACCCAGTTCGTCATGGGCCCGGCCGCCCCAGGCCGCCGAGCGATGACCCGCCAGCACAGCCCTTGTCGCCGATGGGGCATCACCTTTCACAGGATCAACTGGGCTGGCCACAGGCGCGGAAATCGCGGCCAGCCAATCCTCGCGCAAACGGGCGTTGAGCTGGGCCAGCGTGTCCGCCGCCGGCGAGGTCTCCACCGGAGGCACCACATAGGCGTTGAAGTTCTGCATCTGCCGGGATGGCAACACAGCGGGCATCAGCACGGTTTTACCGCTGATGCGGGCCACTCGATCACCCAAAGCCGTGACAGTGCCGCTGGACTCGACCAGTCCGGCCCGTCCTGACATCAGCACCAGCCAGCCCTGGTCGGAATCCGAGTGGTAGCCAGCAGCCCCGATGCGCAAACCCTTCCAGCCCGAAATGACCACGTCACCGGTTTGTGCATTGCGGCCAGTGAGTTCACGCACATCCACATAGAGTCGCTCATACCCGTAGCCGGCCACGCCCACGGTGGACTGAATGTCCAGGTCTCCGCCCGTGACCACCTGCGGGTAAAGGTCCGGTCCGACCACTCGGATCCGTCCGCCGGCATCGAGGGCGATGTCGCCCTGGTCCGAGACTAGGCGCCAGATGTCCATTTGCCCGCCCGTCTTGACTCGCATGGTGCCATCTGCTGTCTCGATGACACTGCCTGCAGCCATCGCCAGCGCACCTCCCACGACCAGGTTGACCGTGCCAGCACCCGAAACAGCCACGCGGGTGTTCTCTGCCATGCTCAGCGCACCGGTGCTGCGCAGGTCGATCAGACCATCGGCCTGAACGCCCGTTCGGACGAGCTGACTGCTCGAACCTGTCAGTTGCAGATAGAGCTCTCCCGTGCCTGTGGACAGTTCACCTGTACTGGCTGAAAGTTGGTCAAAACCACCGGTCAAGGGCGCTGCTGCACTGCCAACGTGCTGGGCGGTGACCTGCAAATCGCGGGCACTCAATGCCAGGCTGAGCTGGGATGAGCCGGCAACCATCGACACACGGTTGGCCTGGATGTCCAGCACATCCACCGCCATGCGCAGCGTTGTGTAACCGGCCACCTCGCGAATGTGCAGGTCATCACCCAGGACTTGCAGATTCGCCAATCCGCTGCCCGCCGTGGGCATGAACAGGCTCATGCTGGTGACCCCCTGCCAGCGCACCGCATCCAGCGCTTCGGGCAGCAAGCCGCCGCTGAACTCGACCACACCGCCCGTCGCGTGGCGGTAGTCCAGCACCTGGCGGCCATTGCTGGTGATGCCGCCGAGGAAAATCACCTCAGTGGCGCCTTCGATCTTGAGCTGACCGTTGCCACGCAGCACCACCTGGTCATTGAAGGTCACTCGACCGCTGGCCTGTATGACCACGTCACCCTCGACATAAACGCGTTCACCAAAGACCACGTTCAACGCTTCGCTGATGCGCAAACCCTCCAAATCGGCCAGGGCATCGATGCGCAGAGCAAAGCCAGAGGCCACGCTGTTGAAGTCGCCCAGACTGGACCGGTTGGCACTGAGAACCTCTCCTGCGCGGTAGCCGCCACCCGCAGAAACCATCTGCACAGCGGTGACAACGCCGCCCGCCACTGTGATGTGTGCCGTCGCACCGCTGCCCGAGCCGCCCGTCAGGCTGACGTTGCTGTAGACACCGTCCACATAACGCTGGCCACCGGCGCTGATGCTCACGCTGCCTACGCCATCGCCCACCCGACCGTTGACGGTGACCGTGCCGCCAGCGGCCGAGAGGTCAAGCACATCGGCGTCGCCCACGCTGCCGTTGACGCGCCCGGTGATGGTCAGGCTGGCTGGCGAGGCACTGCTGCCCGCCTGAAGGAACACGCTGCCATTGGCGCGCACCGCATCGTCGATCAGCATGTTCTGGGTCATCACCACCCGCGCGCCATCACTGAACTCCGTGGTGTTGCCCGGGCCGAAGATTTCCAGCTCCACGCCCTGCAATTGACCCGCAAGTTGCACCTTGCCGCCATTGCCGGTGGACTGGATGACCAGCGGGAGGGGCAGCACGATGGGGCCGGAGGACGTGCCGCCGATCTGCACCGGGTTGCTGGCACCCTTGGCGCCCAGCACCAGCGCCGGACGATCCAGGCCAGCCAGCATGGCCGGGTCAATGGACACGCCCCCCGCAGCGCCACCCAGGCTGATGGGCGCCGTCGGGTCGGCGGGTTGGATCAATGCGGCGAACTGCGAGGCACCCAGGCTGCCCAGGTCAAAGTCCCCGGTCGCAGCCGGCGGCAAGGCCACGACCGCGCCCGGTGGCAGCACGGGCGCACTGGTGTCCCCGTGCTTGTAGAGATTGCCCTCCACACTGAAGTTGCGCGCATTGGCGATCTGCAGATCGAAATCGCGGGCGTACACATCCCCAACGATGCTCACCCGTTCCGCGCGAATGCGCAGCAGCGTGTTCGCCCCCAGGTCAATGCGCTTGCTGTCGGCGTCGATTGCCTCGATCTTGATGGTGTCGCCCACGATGTCGAGCACGCCCAGGGTTTCGTCCCAGGTGACGCGCTCGATGCCGCTGATCAGCTCGCCCGACCCCAGACGGATCAGGTTCTTGGTGGTGCTGGTGGCGGCCTCGGGCAGCTGCACCGTCAAGGTGTCGTCGGCCAGCAGCGAGGTCTGACCGGCGGCCGCAGTTTCCTTCAGGCCCACGCTGCGCACCTCGGTGCCCCGGGTGTTGCCCATGAACACGGTGACGGTGTCCGCCCCCTTGGAGGCCTGCACCGTGAAGCTGCGGTCGCCAAACTTGAGGATCTGCAGCTGGTCCGACAGCTCGCCCAGGCGCGTGGTGTCCACCGCAGCGCGGTTGACCCGCAGGCCATTGGTGTCGAGCGCGAACACCTCGAAATTGCCCGCGTTGTAAGTCGAGCGCATGGCAAAGGGCTCCATCTGCACCAACTCCACCGAGCGGCGCGTGATGTTGTTGCCGTCGTTGGCGGTCACCGTCAGCGTGCCCTTGGCGCCGGACGCGCCCGGCTGGAACTGCAGATTGCCCTCGGCCGCCACGAAGGCGGCAATGGCGGCCTGGCTGCCCACCAGGGTGAGCGCGGCGCCGTCTTGCGCGACATGCAGCGCAGGCGCCAGCAGCGCCACCTCGGAGACGTGCACAAACCGCTTGCCGTCCTTGGACCCGCGCACCTCGTCGAACACCAGCTTGTAGTGGCTGTAGGCCACGTCGTTGTCGAAGTTGACCGTGCGCACATCGCCCTTGCTGCCATTGAGCCCGGTGCTGCCGCTGGCCACCTGGGCCCAGTTGGCGTCATCCCAGCCCAGCTCGGCATTCGCACCGTAGAGGGTGAACTTCGTCGGGTCCCACTGCGAGATGTCGTCGTTGGTGCGCGCCGTCAGCTGCAGCGCCTTGACCACCTCGGCCGAGGACAGCTTCATGATCAGGCCGCTGCCCGCCCCGTCAAAGTTCAGGTACTTGGTGCGGTTGCTGGCGTCGAAGACCTGGTCCACCCGCTCGTTGGACGGGCTGTTGAAGGACGACGGCGTGCTCGTGAGCACGCTCACACGACCAAGTTCCTGGCTGGCGCTCTGGCGCGCCACGATGCGGCCCGAATCGGCCTCCAGCCTCAGACTCAGGCGGCTGGAGTCGGCATCGGCCAGCATGGTGGCCACCAGGCTCAAGTCCGTGGGCTTGCTGCCTGCGGCCTGGATGCTCAGCGGCAGGTCCAGGGTGGGCGCGGCCGTGGTGGCCGGCGGCAAGAAGGTGTAGATCGGCCGGTTGGCCGCCATCGCCACCACCTGGCCGCTCTGGGCGTCGTAATAGCCGCTGCGCCACTCCAGGCCCGCCTCGATGCCCATGTTGCCGCTGCCGGCCACACGCTCCCAGTTGAAGCCACCATTGCGCGAGAGCCAAACGCCGCCGTTGCCGCCGTCGGCCGTGGCCACCAGGGTCTGCGCATCGTCGCTCATCCACACCGAGGTCCAGGCCTTGGTCAGGCCCAGGGCACGCCACTTCCAGCCGCTGACCGAGGTGTCGGCCAGGTAGAGGTCACCGCCGGATTCGGCCACCACCAGGCGCTTGCCCGAAGCGTCCATGTCGGCCGCCACCCAGTTGCCATTGCCCTTGACGCCGCGGGTCTCGTTGGTCCAGGTGATGGCGCCGTTGACCGCCACTTGCCCCAGGTAAAGACCGCCATCGACCGCGCCATTGGACTTGGAACCCACCGCCGCCAGCACGGTGGTGCCGTCGTCGCTGAGCGTGAGCGCGCGCCAGTTGGCATTGGGCACCGACAGCTTGGTCCAGCTGTTGTTGGCGCTGTCAAAGACACGCAGGTTGGCCGGCGTGTTGCGCTGGCCCCAGTCGAAGATGTTCTTGAAGTACCACTCGCGGCCGGTCAGGTCACCGGCCAGCACGCGCCCGTCGTCCAGCACCAATGACTCGCTGTAGTTGTCGGCCGGCGCCTTGTACAGCGTCCAACTCAGGCCGCCATCGGCCGACAGGGCCAGGTTGCCGCCAAAGGAAAACGCCGCGATGCGTTGGCCATCGTCGGCCATCGACACCGAATCAAAGCCCATGCCCTTGGGCAGTTCAGCGGGCGTCCAGGTCTTGCCTTGGTCGCGCGACAGGTGTACGCCCACCTGGTCGCTGGCCGCGCCGCCCACGGCCACCAGCAGGCCGTCCGAGGCGGCCATGTCGCGCCAGTTTTGCGTTGTGTTGGAGGTGCCCACCACCTGGATGACCGTGCCCACACTGGCCGACAGATCACCCTGCACGATCTCCACCTGCAGCGCCTGGCTGTCCACGGGGGCATCAAAGCGGTAGGCAATGACGCCCGAGGTGAAGTAGCGGTTGAGGTTGTCGATGCTGCCAGTAAAGCTGGTCTTGGACTTGCCGTCGCCGACCACCGTCACGCCATTGGCCGATGCCGCCTTGAAGGCGCCGGTGGGGGTGCTCATCGTCACCGTGGCTTCGGTGCGGCCGTCGCCGGCAAAGGGTTTGCCATAGAAGAACAGCCGCGAGGACGCGCCGCGCACCGCGGAGAAGTTGGCCGGCACCGAGGCCGTGGGCGAGCTCGGCAGCGGGCCCACCACCCCCAGGATCTCGGGCGGCAGGAAGCCGGAGAAGTCCAGGCGACTGGCCTGTCTGCCGGTTTCCACCAGGCTGTTGACGCCCAGCTGGCCGGTGAAGACATAAGTGTCTTCGCCCTCGCCGCCGTTGAGCTTGTTGACGCCCTGCAGCGCATACAAGGTGTCATTGCCGGCCAGACCCGACACATCGTTGGCCCCGGCGCCGCCGTAGAGCACGTCGTCGCCCAGGCCGCCCGAGAGCGTGTCCTTGCCGCTGCCGGCGATCAGGATCACCGGCGTGGCGCTGGAGGCCAGGCCACGCAGGGTGTTGTCGCCGGCCAGGTCGATCACCCGGCCGCCGCCCCAGCCCAGCAGCACCGTGTCGCTGCCCGCGCCGCCCTTGGCGTCGATCGCGATGCCGTTGACCAGGCGCGCGGCATCGAGCTTGTCGTCGCCGGCGCCCAGGTCCACCACCACCTTGCTGACACCCTTGAACTGCTGCACAAAGCCCATGAACTCGACATCGACCTCGCCGGCCTTCTTGCCGCTGAGGATGAAGCTTTCGGCACCGTCCTGGATGTCCAGGTACAGGCGCTGACCCGCGCGCGAGCCGGCAAAGAGCGTGAGCACGCCCTCGGCATCGACACTGCCGAGCACCGGCTTGACGGTGGGCGCGTTGACCTGGATTTCGCCGAGCTTGAGGCTGAAGACCTGGATGTTGAAGTTCAGCGCAAAGGGTGAAATGCCAAACTTGCCCCAGACATAGCCATTGATGTAGGGCGTGAAGGTCAGATCGAACAGGTTGAGCGGTCCGCCCGGCAGGCCGGGGATGGGGCCCGGGTAGGCCATCATGGCCAGGATCTCGGAGGGGCGCACCTTGCCGTCGCCGGCATAGCTGACGGAGATGAACTGGCCCTCTTTGTCGCGGGCGACGGTGCCGGCCTTGATGTCGTTGAGGTCGGCGTCCACATTGAGCTGCAGACCCGCACCCAGACCCAGTTGCAGCACCGGCTTGACGCCGATGCCCGCCTTCAGGCCGATCTCGATGCTGATGCCCATCTCGGGCTTTTCCTTGCCGCCGGTGCCGGCCACGAAGGCGCCGTTGCGGAAGTCCGGCAGCGACCAGTCGTTGATGTAGAAGCCGTCGATGACATCGAGCAGATTGCCCGAGGCCATGGCCTTGCGCACGCCGTAGGTGTCAAAGCCGAAGGACAGGTCGGCATAGGCCTTCACGCCGCCGAAGGCGTAAATCGGCACGCTGACCGGGATCGGGATCACGCCGCCCGTGAGTTCCAGCACCGAAGGCTCGGCCAGCAATACCTCGAAGCCGCCAAAGTTGAAGTTCAGCATGGGCAGCTCGTAGGTGAACAGCGTGGCGTCGCCGCCGCTGATGAGCTTGGCCCAGTTACCGATGTCGGTCAGGTAGGGCATGAACTGCAGGCCCGAGCGGCCACCGACGCTGACCGCGCCGCCCTGGGACTGCTGCTTGACCTTTTCGAGCTCGGCGTTGAACTTGTCGATGGCAAAGGTCTCGTCCTCACCGCCGAGGTCCAGCGCATCGCCGGGCACAGCCTTGAAGTCTGGCCGCCCGATGTGCATCAGGCTGCCCAGTGGCAGGCCTGCGCCGATGGAAGCCAGGGACTGAACCATCTTGGGCATGTCCAGCGCGAACTTCACGGCATCCAGGAAAGCCCAATCGATCTTGGCCTTGTCCGGGTTGGTGAGCTTCCACACCAGGTCGATCACGCCGCGCAGCGTCGGATCGCTCTTGAGCGCCGGCACCAGGTCCATGCCAACGATGGGCGTGGTCAGCGCCGCCACCACCTCGCGGAAGGGCTGCACTGCCTGCGCCACATCCTTGGCAATCGGCAGCAGGAAGTCCAGCACCGCCGACTTCAAGTCCATGCGGATGTTCTTGATCGAGAAATCCGGCAGGGCCACGGTCTTGTCGCTCAGGCGCCAGTCCCAGTCCAGCACCACATCGCCTTGCAGCTTGGGCAGGCCGGTCACGCCCAGCTCCACACCCAGGTTCAGGTGGGCGCCGATGCCGAAATCCACCGCCATGGCCTTGGCCGGGTTGGCCAGTACCGCATCGAGCGTGACGCGGTTGGCCTTGTTGCCCTTGAGGTCCAGCGCCAGCTTGCCGCCCAGGCCGCTGGGCTGGAAGCCCGGCTTGCTCAAGTCCTGGTCCAGGTCCCTGACCTTGGCCTCGAAGACCAGCAGCTGGCCCTCGCCCTGGAACGGCGTGAAGGTATTGAAATCCTGGGGCGTGCCGTCCAGATAGGCCTTGAGCTCGAGCTTGAGCTCTTCGCTGCCATCGGCATTGGTGGCCAGGTAAAAGCCCTCGGCCGAAGACAGGCCGAAGCCGAAGTCGAAATGCCAGTCGGCTTCCAGCGCAAAGCCGCCATCGATGTCCAGCTGAACGCCTGGAATGTTGAGGTCCAGCGGGATGTCCAGGCCCAGGCCCAGCAGGCGCCCGCCCAGGTCCATGTCGAACTTGATCGCATCCACACCCGACTTCGGCAGCGCCTGGCCCGGGGTCCAGGTCAAGACGCGCACGCCGTCGCGGTCGTAGAAAGCCACGTCCACGTCCTCGATCGTGATGTCGCCATCGGCGTTGAAGTCCTTCAGGATGTCGAGGTCCTTGTGGAAGATGTCGTAGAGCGTCTCCTGGATCAGCTCCACCGGCTTGCCGGGGCCGGCCAGCTTGCTGCGCAAATCCAGCAGCAGTCCACCGCGCAGGCCGGCCAGCACCTGGCCAGTGTCGGCCAGGCCCTGCCCGATGAAGGGCAGGTCGGCCGCCAAGCCGCTTTGGAACAGGTCCTGCACCGCGCCCAGGCCCAGGTCGATGCCGTCGAGCACAAAGCTCGGGTCGTACAGCAGGTCGATCAGCGCGTTCTGCCCCACCTCCGGCAGGTTCAGATCAGGCAAGCGGAAGTCCAGCGGGAAGGGATCGCCCGGCCGGGTGTTGCCCACCAGCAAGTCCAGGAACTTGGCCAGGCCTTGGTTGCCGTTGTCCGGCAAGGTGCGCAGCACCAGATTGCCGATCGGCATGTCGCGGCCGAGCAGACTGGCCGAAGCCGGCAGGGTCAGGTCAAACGCCCCGAGCAGCTGCAGCTCGGGCTTGCCATTGACCAGCGCGATCTGCAGCGAGGCTGGCAGGTCGGTGTCCGGGTTGGCATCGGCATCAAAGGCCAGCAAACCGCCCTGCACCTTCAGGTTCAGCGGGCCAACCAGGAAGTTCAGGTTGATGTCCTCGGCCACCATGCGCGCATTGAGCGCCAGGCGCGTGCCCTCACCGGTGGCCGCGTCAAAGTCTTCCAGGTGCACCGCCACCGAACGTGTGGCCGTGGGCAGGTCCACGCCCAGGCGCAATTGGGCCTGCGCGCCAAAGGCCAGGCTGACCTTGCCCTCGCCCGAGGCGTCCAGCAGGTCGGTCAGGCCCGCTGGCAGCTCCACGCCGGCCATCTTGGCCACGGACTGCAGGTCCAGCGCCAGCGGGAAGGCGTTTTCGTAGCCCAGCTCCAGGTTGAGGTCGATGAAGAGCTTGTTGCGGGCGGTGTCCAGCACAAAGTCCACCAGGTCCGGGTCCAGGCCCAGGGCCTGCTCGATCAGGCGCTCGGCCTCGTCCAGCCCGGCCGCGGCATCGTCGCCCACGGACTCCAGGGCCTTGAGCCACTTGTCGCCCACATCCACGATGCTTTGCAGCGACTGGTTGATCACCGGCAGCGGCTGGGTGTAGAAGGGTTGGTCCTCGATGGCCCCGGTCACGAAGTCCAGGCCCACCCGCACCGCGCCGACGATGTCGGAGAACTTCAACTTGTTGAGGTTGGTCAGCTCCGCCAGGTCCGGCAGGATGAGCACCACGTCGTTCTCGCCCACCAGGCCATCGGCACGCGCCTTGTCCAGGTCAAAGCCCTCGAGCGTGTAGACCGGGGTCAGCTTGCGCCAGTCGAGCAGGTTCTGCACGACGATGCCGACCTCCAGCGTGTCGGAGACCGGGATGGTGCGGCTGCCCGACAGCAGGCTCACGCCCTTCAGGCGCGCCGAGGCCGTGCCATCGACCTCGAAGGTGATGGCGCCCAGCGCCTCGCCGAATTCCTTGAGTGCAAAGCGGCCGCCACCGTCGGCAAAGTTGGCGCCACCGCCGGCCTTGGGCGTGCGGTCCAGCGCCACGCCGGCCTCCGCCGCCAGTTGGAGGCCCGAGCCCGTGCCCGCGCCACCGGCCACCAGGCCGGCAAAGCCCAGGCGCGCCAGCACCTGCAGGTCTTTGACGTCCAGGCTCACACCGGCCGAGGCCTGGAACTGGTCGATGGCCAGATCCAGCTTCTCGCCGACCTGCAAGATCAGGTCGAAGCCGGCCTGGAGGTCGATGTTCACCTGGCCAGTGGCCTGGGTGGACAGCTCAAAGCCCTGGTTGGCACCACCAAAGCCCAGCTGGATCGGCGTGGACAGCGGCGTGAAGGTGTGTGCAAACCGCACCGGCACCTTGAGCTCGCCGGTCTTGACGTCGTAGCTGGCCGTGTTCTCGCCCAGCAGGCCGGACTTGTTGAGCGCAGCCACGAACTCGTCCATGGTCTTGATGCGCTCGATGGCCTTGTGGACCTCGTAGGTCTGGGGCGCCTGCGCCGCATCCAGGGCCTTGGCCAGGGTCAGCGTGGCACCGTCTTCAGAGACGGCGCTGATCTGCACGGTCTTGCCGCCCAGGCTGATCCAGAAGCCCTCCATGGAGGCGGCGAATTGACCGGCCGCACCGCTCACGCTCAGGCCGCCAGCGGCCACGCTGGCCGAGCCGGTGGCCAGCTGGGTCTGGCCTGCGGCGGGCGTCCAGGCCACGCGCGGACGGTTGAAGTCCAGCTTGTCGACCACGGCCGACTTGAAGGCCGAGGCCAGGTCCAGCATGCCCGAGAGCGACTGCTCGACAAAGGGCAGGTCACCCAGGCCCAAGGCCTCGGGGTCGAGGGCCTGCAGCGATTCGAGCATCTGCGGCATGGCCGCCAGCACATCGACCAGGCTGAGCTTGGCCATCTTGGCCAGCTGGTCGAAGTTCTCGGTCTGCACGCCGATGCCCTTGTCGCCCGTGCCGAACACGTCGCCCTGGAGCGTGACCAAGGGCGTGAGCGCCGCCTGCTCGACCAGCTGCACACCGGCAATCGAGCCATACAGCGGCAGCTCGATCAGCACCGGCGCCGAGGTGTCCTGGAGCTGGAACTCGCCACCGACCAACGACAAGCCGCCCTTGAGGCCAATGGCGGCCTGTCCCTTGCGCCAGTCCTTGCCTTCGCCATCCTTGCCGCTGCGGCCGATGCTGGCCTCGATGGGGCCGAGCGAGGCACCGACCACAAAGTCCTTGGCCGCCAGGTTGCCGTCGAAGCTGAGCTCGCGAATTTCCAGCTGCGCACCGTCGGTCCAGTCCAGGCTGAAGCCGAAGTCCAGCGCCGCACGCAGATCGCCCTGCACCGTGGCCTGGCCGTTGAATTCCAGGCCCAGGCCGCCGACCTGCGAGGCCAGGTCCAGGCCGAAGTTCACTTGGCGTTTGAACACGCCGTCAAAGCTCAGGGCCACACCGTCCCCGCCGAGGCTGAGCGACAGGCCGTCGCCAGACTCGAGCTGCTTTTTCAGCCAGGCGTCATTGAGGTAGCTGAGCATCCCGCGGAAGCTCGGCTCGCCCACCTTGCCGTAGTTCACTGCCGGCAGATCCACCAGGCCGGAGGCATAGCCCTCGGCCGGCAGCACCGGCTTGAGGTAATGCAGCATGTGGTCGCCCACCCCCAGGATGGACGACAGGTCCAGCAGCTCGTCGAGCGACTGGCCGATCACCGGCAGGGGTTCGGCCTCGCGCAGCTGCGCAGCCGAGCCCGACAGGCCCAGGGCCACCTCGGCCAGGTTGCGGCCGAAGTCGCTGCCGATGGTGGCGTCGATCTCGCCGAGGCGGAAGTTCGTGGCATCGGCCGCCAGGTTCATCTTCAACAGTCGGCCACCGACGCTGAGCTCCTGCTGCACCTGCGCACCGGTGCGGTTGAGGTCCAAACCGAATTCACCAAAGGCCTTGACGCCACTCACCCCTGGCAGGCTGAGCACCGCCGTGGCGTCCAGGGTCAGCGCAAAGCCTTGGGGCTTGAGCACCATGAGCACGCTGCCCTCGCGCACGCCGGCCTGCATGTCCGCGCCCAGGTTGACCTCGGCCCGCAGCTCGGTGCCGGCCAGCACCAGATCGCTGCCCTTCTTGAGCAGCTTGAAGTTGCCGCCCCCGGCCAGCAAGGGCGTGCTGTCGGCCGCCGCCCCCGGGCTGCGCAGGGCCAGGTTCAGCGAAGCCGAGGCTTCGAGCACACTGCCTTGCTCGCTGAGCTTGAACAACTCTTGCCCGCGCACCGTGATGGGTGTGTTGCCCTGGCTCTGGCCATCGCCGTCGATGTCGCCCTGGCTGAAATCGACCGTGCGGCCAGAGAGCACCCCCTGGCCAAAGCCGGCGGTGTAGGTCAGGCCCATGCTGCGGGCATCGGCCGTCAGGCCCGGCACACCCTTGAGCGAGAGCGCATCGGCCTGGGCCTTGAGGCCCAGGAAGGAGCCACCACCCTGCGTGTCTTGCAGCAACATCAGGCCCACGGCGCCGCCACTGAGCTGCACGCCCAGGAAGCCCTGCTCGTCGCTCTTGTCTGCATTGAGCCCGGCGCGGATGGTCACGCCCTGGGCGGCGACGGTGGTCAGCGCCATGGTGCGGCGCTGGCCGTTGTCCAGGTAGACGCTGCGCGCGCCGGCCCGGCTGAAGGCGAAGGTGCCGGCCAGGCTGAGCACGCTGCCCACTTGCAGGGTGGCGTCGGTCACCAGCGACACAAAGTCGCCGGCCGAGGCGCCGTAGTTGAGCTCTACCGCCGCGCCCTGCCCGCCCGTGGGCACGCTGATGGCGCGCCCACCGGCCAGGTCCATGACCTGCGCATTGGCCGCGCCATCCTTGGCGCCCAGCGCCAGGTTGGCCTGCACCGAGGCCTGGCTGGCCGAAAGCTTGAAGTCGGCCGGCAGGCCGAAGTCCTCGGCCTTGAGCGCGATGCTGCCCACCGTGGCCTGCAGCGCCAGCCAGCTGCGCTGGTCGCCCGGCAGCGGGTTCTTGGCGCCCATGAGCGCCAGGCCCAGGCCCAGGTTGCTGACCTGCACGCCCTGCACTTTGGCATTGACGTTGGACGCGCCCACCAGAAAACCGATGGCCTTGAGCGATCGACCGCCCACGGTGATGTCCTGCTCCTTGCGCACCACCGAGAAGTTGCCGTTGGCCGCCAGCACGTTGCCCAGCGCCACGCTCATGGTGCCGCTGATGGCGAACAACTCGCCCTTGAAAGCCAGCTCGTAACTGCTGCTGTTGCCGTAGGCCACGGCCAGCTTGTTGGCACTCCAGTCCACCGTGGTGGTGGTGCCGGCCAGCGCCATGTTGATGTCCAGCGCCAGGTCTTTGCCGCTCAGGCTCAGGCCATAGGCCTCGGTGCCCACCAAGGCCAGTTCATCGATGGCCGCATGCAGGCTCAGCCAGCTGCGCGTGTCCTTGGCCGCGATCACCAGGGCCAGGTCCATGCCGCTCATCTCGAAGCCCAGCGCATCGGCACCCGAGGAGGTGGCCAGACGCGCGTTCAGGTCGGCCGCGCCCACGACCAGCAGGTCGGCATTGCTCACGGTGCTGCCATCGGAGAGCTTGAAGCTGCCCTGCTTTTTCTCGAACTGTGCACTGCCGCCAAAGCTCAGCGCGTCGCCCAGCTGGGCCTGCACCGTGCCTTTGACCCGCAGCAACTGGCCATCGCTGCCCTTCATGTCGAGCTTGACCGTGCTGGCGGCGCCCGCGCGCACCGCCATCGGGGTGCTGAAGTCGATCACGTGCTGCGCGGCCAGCAGGCCGGTCTTCAGACCGCTGACCTGGTTGACCTGCACGCCGAAGTCCGAGCCCGACAGGACCAGGCCCGGCACGCCCACCAGGTCGGCCGTCTCCACCGAGGCCGACAGCGCCACCCAGGTCGGATCACCATACGTGCCCGTGTTCAACGTGGTGGGCTTGAGCTTGAACAAGGCCAGGCCGAAATCGGCATTGCCCAGCGACAGGCCGATGGCTTTGTCATTGGGCGTGTCCTTGGCATCGATGCGGCCATCCTTGTTGCTGTCCACGCGGTAGGGCCCGCCCACGCCGGCAAAGGCGTAGACATCGGCCGCGCCCACGGTGAGCACCTCGGTCTGCACCTTCTGCTGGTTGGCCAGGGTGACTTCGACGCTCTTTTTCTCGAAGGCGGCCGTGCCGTCCAGGTAGACAAAGCCACCCAGGTCGATGTGCACGCCGGCGGCCACGCTGATGGTCTCGCCGGTGCTGCCATCGAGCGCCATGCGGCGCACGCTGCCGGTGCCGGTGACCACGTCCAGACGGCTCTTGGCCAGGTCCAGCACCGTCTTGGAGGCGGCGTCGCCCAGGTTGATGCCCACACGCACGTCGCGCACCGACAGATCGACCTGCGGCGGCAGGCCCACCAGGGTGGCTTTGCCTGCGTCGGCCTCCAGGGCCATGCGCGTGGGCATGGCGTATTGCGGCGTGCTGATGGCTGTGCTGTAGATGCCCTGGTTGTGGGCAAGGCCGGTCAGGCGCAGGCCAAATTCGGTCTCGCTGAGCGCGACCGAGCGCCAGTCGATGCCCTTGGCATCGCGCAGCTCGCGCCAGCTGCTGCCGGCATCGGTCGACAGCCAGATGCTGCCGCTGCTGCCGCTGGAGGCAGCGGCAATGGTCTGGCCATCGGCCGACACGCTCACCGAGGTCCAGACCCGGGCCTCGCCGATGGCGCGCCAGGTCCAGTCATCCTTCGTGGTGTCGGCGATGTAGAGCCGCTCGCCGGCGGCCGCAGCCACCACCACCGAGCCGCTGGCGTTGCTGGCCACGGCGCGCCAGTCGGCGCCAGCGGTCGCATTGCGGGTGATGTCCTGCCAGGTGTCTGTGGCCAGGGTGCGCAGGAACAGGCCCGAGGCCCCACTGCCCAGGGTGGGCGCGCCGGCGGCGGCGATCAGCTGCTGGCCCTTGGTCGTCAGCGCCAGTGAGCGCCAGTTGGCGTCCAGCCGCGCGGCTGGCGCAATCGCCGTGGCCGTATCGTCCGCCAGCACCTGCAGGGCGCCGCGCTGGATCAGGTTGCTCGAGCCCTCGGCCGAGCGCAAATGCGGCTTGGTCTCGCCCTGCACGGCGATGTCGAGTGCAAAGCCCTGGTTGGCCATCTTGGCGGTGAACACCATGACGCCGCCGTCGTGGCGCATGCTGACCACGCTGGTGGCCGCCACCGGAGGCGGCAGACCTTTGAGGGTGGCCAGCTCGCTGCGGGCACCAGGCAGGCTCGCCGCTGCCAAGGCGGCGGCCACCGGGTCGAAGTAGGCCAAAGCCAACGCAATTTCATCGTCGCGGATCTGCTGCTCCAGCGCGCTGATGCGCGCTGGCCGCGTGGCCGGCTCATCGAAGATCTTCTGGATCTTGGCCGCCACCTGGGCATGCGCCTGGGCCTCGGTGGCCGCCTGCGTCTTGCCGCCGCTGGTGACCGTCAGGTCCTCGGCCAGCACGGTGTAGCTCAGGTCCTGACCATTGCCCAAAATGCCCGAGAGGCGAATCACCTGACCGGCCACCAGCGGGCCGGTGAAGGCAAACACGTCGCGCTGCGTGGCGCCTGCGGCGGCTTCCCGCCGCAGCAATTCCACCCGGCCCTGGGCCGAGGAGCTGCTCATCTGCACGTCGTACCAACCGGCACTGCTGGCGCTGCCCTTGGCCAGCAGCTGGACCATGGCGCCGCTGGCGCTGGCTGTGGCCAGGCCGCCGCTGGCCTCGTTGATCTTGGCAGCCAGCTTGCGCGCGATGTTCGCCCTGGCCTGCTCGGCACTGGCGCGGCTGCCCGAGCCCTTGCCGTCGGCCGTCAGGTCGGCGGCGACCACGGTGTAGCCGATGGCGCTGCCGGCCAGGCCGGTGAGCGTGAGCACCTGGCCCGTGGCAAACGAGCCGGTGACTTCCAGCACGTCATAGGGCCGGGTCGAGCGGGTGTCGGCGGCGTACATCGTGCCGTCGTTGTTCACCAGCACCTCGGTGTAGCGGTCCACGCTGCCGCTCAGTGTCCAGCTCAGGCCGCCGTCGCTGGAGACCAGCAGGCGGCCGTCGGCCACGCTGGCCACGATGCGCAGGCCATCGGCCGACACCGCCACGGCGGAGAGATCCAGGCCGGCCGGCAGGGCCAGGTTGCGGCTCCAGGTCAGGCCCTGGTCTTCCGAGGTCCACAGGCCGTCGGTGCCGGCCACCGCCACCTGGCGCGTGGCCGAAGCAGCCACATCGCGCCAGGCCAGCGACTGGCTCAGTGTGCGCACCATGGCCTCGCGCTCGGAGGCCACCACCAGACCGAATTCCACACCCGTGAGCGAAAAGCCCAGCGCATCGGCGCCCAGGCTGGCCGCTGGCCCGCCGTTGAGGCCGGCAAAGGCCTGCAAGTTGCTCCCACCCACGGTCAGCACATCGTGCGAGACCTGGGTGCCATTGCCCAGGGTGAGCATGCGGGTGGACTTTTCAAAGCCCAGCGAGCCACCGGCGTAGAAGAAGCCGCCCAGACCCAGCTCCACCGTGGCGCTGGCGCGCAACAGCGGGCCCTTGTCGCCATCGATGTTGATTTCGCGGCTGGTGCCGGTGCCGGTGCTCACGCTCAGGGGCTTGCCCTTGAAGTTGGCCACGTACTCCACCGCATCGAGCGCCGCTGGCAGGCCATGGACCTGGCTGACCTCGACCAGGATGTTGCTGGCCTTCATGGTGAGCGCGTCCATGCCCACAAAGCCGACGGAGCTGGCCGACACCTCCAGCCCCAGCCAGCTGGTGCCTGGCAGCTTGGCCGCGTTCTGCGGGCTGGACAGGATGGCCAGGGCAAATTCAGCGTCGCTCAGCGCAAAGCCGGTGGCCTTGGGGTTGGGCGTGTCGCTGGCGTTGATCTTTCCGTCGCCATTGCTGTCCACAAAGTACGGGCCGCCCACGCCGGCGAACACGTTCAGGCCGGTGCCGCCCACCAGCAGGCCGTCCACCTGCAGGTCCTGGCCCTTGACGCGGATGCTTTGCGTGGACTTTTCAAAGCCCAGCGAACCGCGCGCGGTCACGAAGTCGGCCACGCCGAGCTCGAAGTCGCCCGAGGCACGGATCAGCTGGCCCTTGCTGCCCTCCAGGTCCAGCGCCAGGGTCTTGCCGTAGCCGGTGTAGATGTTCAAGGGCTTGGCCTTGAAGTCGGACACCTGCGCGTTGGCATTGCCCGTGGTGCCGCGCACCAGGTTGATGCCCACCGCCAGGTCTTGCGCACTGGCGGTGATGCCGGGCACGCCGACCATGGCCACCTCGGCGGCGGTCGCTTCCATCGCGATCCAGCTGCGGCTGCCGCTGCGCTCGTAGAGCAGCGCCAGACCAAACTCGGCATTGCTCAGCGACAGGCCCAGGGCATTGGGGTTGGTGTCGTCTTCGAGCGTGACGCGGCCGTCGCCATTGGTGTCGCTGCGGTAGGGGCCACCCACTCCAGCAAAGCCACTCAAGCCGGCACCGCCTATGCTGACCATGTCGGCCGCCACCGAGCTGCCGTCGGCCAGCTTGATGGTCTGGCTGGATTTCTCCACCGACAGTGTGCCGCTGGCCGAGAAAAAGCCCGCCACGTCCAGCTGCATGCCACCCGAGGCCCGCAGCAGGTTGCCGCGCGAGCCTTCATGGCTCAGGCGCAGGCTCTTGCCCGTGCCGGTGAGGATGTCCACCGGCGTGGCCGTGAAGTCGACGACCTTGTCGCTGGCCCGCTGCTGGCCGCTGCCGTCCAGCGCGAGGTTGGCGTCTAGGCCCAGGTCGTAGGCATGGATCTGCAGCTCGTCTGGCAGGCCCAGCAGGTCCACATGGCCCACCTTGGCGGTGAGCGCCAGCCAGCGGTTGCCCTCTTGCCCGGCGGACTGGGAGTTCATCAGCGCCAGGCCAAACTCGACGTCGCGCACGCCAAGGCCCACGGCCTGGGGGTTGATCTCGGTTGGATCGATCTTGCCGTTCTTGTTGGTGTCCGTCCCGTAGGGCCCCAGGCCCACAAAGCCCGCCAGGCCCGTGCCGCCCACGGTGAGCGTCTGCATGGCCACGGTGCTCTTGTCCTGGAGCGTGACCGTCTGCGTGCGCCGCTCAAAGCCCACCGAGCCCGACAGCTCCACGAAGCCGCCCAGGCTCAGTGCCACATCGGCCGAGGCGCGCACCAGCACGCCCTGGCTGCCGGCCATGGCCAGCGTCTGTTTCTTGCCCGTGCCGGTGACGATGTCGATCGCGCCGTCCTTGGCCGCAAAGTCGATCACCTTGCTGTCGGCCCGGTAGGCCGCGCCCACACCCGAGACCAGATTCAGATCGACCGCCACCTTGCTGACGGCCATGCTCAAGCCCTGCACGCCCACCACACCGACCTTGCCGGCGGTGGCCGAGAGCGCCGTCCACTTCAGGCCCTCGGCGCTGGCCTGGCCCGGCTTGGCCGAGGCCAGCAGCAGCGCAAAGTTCACGTCCTCCATCGCCAGGCCGGTGGCATTGTTGCCAGGCAGGGGCAGCTTCTTGCCCTGCCCATCGGCCGCGCCCCAGTAGGGGCCACCCACGCCGGCAAAGGCGTACAGGCCCGCCGCGCCGAACGACAGCGTGTCGACCTTGACCCTGGAGCCGTCGGCCAGCACCACCTCGCGCGTGCTCTTTTCAAAGCCCAGCGAGCCCGAGACGTAGAAGAACTCATCAACCGCGATCTCGATGTCGCCCGAGGCTCGCACCAGCGTGCCGCTGCTGCCTTTGTAGTCCAGGCTGCGGGTCTTGCCGCCCCCGATGTCGACGCTCAGGGCCGCGTTCTGGTAGTCCACCACGGTGCTGCCGTCGCTGCCCGCGTTGATCTCCAGCGTGAGTGCACCCGCTTTGATGTCCACCACCGGCAGACCCACTTCGGTGGCGGTGAGCGACTGCGCTTGGGCCGTCACCCAGCTGCGGGCCGCCGTGCCAGATGCCGGCTTTTCCAGGTACAGCGCCAAGGCGATGTCCAGACCGGTCAGTTCGAAGCCAGCAGCCAGCGGATTGGGCGTTTCGTCATCGAGGCTGCCGTCGCGGTCGCTGTCCAGGCGGTAGGGCCCGCCCAGGCCGACAAAGGCATTGAGCTTGTTGCCACCCACCAGCCAGCGCGTGGTGCTGGCCGTGCCCGAAGACAGCGCCACGTTCTGGCTGCTGCTGCTCAGGGTGAACTGGCCGTCGACCGTGAGGAAGTCATTGCTGATGAGCGTCATGCCCACCTGGTAGCTGGGTGTGGCTGTGAAATAGGCGCTGTTGAAGAACATGCCCAGCGTGTCCGCGTCGGCCTTGGTGTGCGCGCGCAGCTTGACCAGGTCGGCCACCGGCCGGCGCACCACCTCCAGGCGCTGGCCTTGGCCGTCGCCCGAGATCTGCAGCAGCGTGCTGCCGTTGTCGTAACCGAAGAGGCCCTTGGCCGAGGCCCAGGTGCCGCTCAGACTCGTGGCGCTGATCAGCTCAAACACCTCGCCCAGCTGCGGTGCGTAGGCAGACGGGTTGGCAAAGGCCGGAATCTGCACATCCAGCGTGCCGGCCACGGTCAGCGCGCCAATCACCTCCAGGCGGTCGAAGCTGCTGCGGCCCAGAAGGCGCAGCGCCAGCGTCTGGTTGGCCGCGATGGTCTGGTCACCGACGATGCGCAGCACGCCGGCCGCCGAGCCCGTGCCCCGGCCGTAGGTGCCGGCCACGGCAGCGCCGCCTGCGTCCGTCAGGCGCAGGCCCTGGCTGGCCGTGACCTCGATCAGGCCTTTGGCCACGAGCTGTGTGGTGCTGCCAATGCGCACCTGCTTGGCGGCCTGCAAGCGCAGCTCGCCACCCTCGCTGACCACATTGCCCTGCAAAGACAGGAAGCTGTTGCTGCCCAGGGCCTGCAGCGTGACGCTGCCGCCGCCCAGGGCCTGCACGCTGGCCGAAGAACCGAGCGAGACCACCACCGTGCCGGCATTGGCGTTGCCAGCGACCAGCGCAATGTCGCCACCGTCGGTGCTGCGCAGACCAGCCAGATCCGCGCTGAAGTCGCCCCGACCGCTGAGGGTGCCGGTGCTCAGCGTCACATCGCCGGCTTCGGCCAGCCGCAAGCTGCCCGCCGCCTGTGCGACCAGATCGCCCGTGGCAATGTCCAAGGCATTGGCCTGGGCACCACCGGCAGCGGCCACGCCGCCCGCCAGCACGCGCGCGCCCATGTCCTCGCCAGCCTGCATGAGCAGGCGGCCTGCGCTGATGTCCAGGTCGTCGATGCCGCCGTCGGCATCGGTGATGGAGCCGGTGCGGGCCACCAGGCCCACGGTGCCGTTGCCCGCATCCAAGCGGGCCAGGGCCAGCGCGTTGCCAGCGTCCAGCAGGACGTTGCCGTCGCCACTGGCCAGCACGGCCGAGACCGCCTGCACGATGCTGCCGCGCACGGCGTACATCTGCACCAGGCCGCCCTGGGTCTGCACGCTGGCGTTCTGCGCGATGTCACCGCGGGCCAGCAGGGTCAGCGCACCGCTCACCGTGCCGACGGCGGCGTTCAGCGACAGGTCGCCGCGCACGTCCAGCATCAAGCGGCTGCTGGTGCCGCTGACCGCCAAGCCGCTGCCCGCAATGGCCAGCGAGGTCTGGTTGGCCAGCCAGGCCGAGCCGGCGCTGCTGGCCTGCAGGCTGGCCGTCCTGAGCACCAGCAGGCGTGCCTCGGCACCGATGGCGGCCGTGGCCGTGAACTGCACCGATGCGGCCTGGAGGTCGGCCAAGCCACCGGTGGCGCCACCGGCGATGGATGCCGCCGAGACGCTCGCGGCATCCGAAACGCGCAGGCCGGCCAGGGTGAAGGTGCCACTGGCCTGGGCCAGCCAGGCCGAGCCCTGCACCTGGCCCGAAAGCCCGCGGCCACCCTCAGTGATGTCCACGCCCAAGGCCTGCTGCGCCGAGCCCAGGGACCCGGCCGTGGTGTTGAGTTCGAGGCTGGCGGCGCGCAAGAGGCCGCTGCCCGTGATGGCGGTGCCGCTCAGGCTGAGCGCACTGGCCTCGAAGGTGGCCGAAACCGTGATGCTGCCGGTGGCCACCACACGGTAAGCGCCCGTGGTTTGGATGCCCTGCGCGCTCAGCCACGCGCTGTCGATGACCAGGTTGCCCGTGTGGTTGAGAGGCTGCAGGGTCTGCGTCGTGAAACTCGGTGGCGCATAGCTCCAGCTGACCGCGCCGCTGCCCTGGGTCAGCGAGAGCGCGCCACCCGCGCGCAAGGTGCGCCCTTCGTCCAGCGCCGCATCCCCCTGCACCGTGAGCGTGCCGCTGCTGTGCACCAGGATGTCGCCCGTGGCCTGCATGCCACTGCGCTCAAGGTCCCACACCGTGGCCGTGCGGCCGGTGGCGACCACGCGCTGGATGCTGAAATCGTCCAGCGCCGAGATCACCAGGTCGCCGGTGTTGGAGAGCGCGATCGCGCCACCCCCGGCCTCGGCCGCGGCCTTGGCCACCTGTGTGCGCAGGCGGTTGTTCGCATCGCCAATGGCCGCACCCGCGCTGGCGCGCAAGGCCATGGCCTTGATCAGTGCCGTGCCCTGGGCCATGGTCAGGCCCGCTGCCGCTGCCAGGGTGACCTCGGCCGTGCCAGCATCGATGCCGGCCACGGTGAGGGCGCCGCCTGAGGCCAGGCGCACCTGTCCATCGCTGCCCCCGTTGCGGTCGGTGACGATGCTGGCGTTGGCGCCCATGGTCAGCGCGCCGCCGGCCTGGAGGTCGGCCGAACCGCCAGCCGTCTGGAGGGCCGCGGCCAGGTTCAGGTCGGCATCCGACAACAGGCTGAGCTGGCCGCCCAGGGTGCTCAGGGCGGCATTGAGGTCCAACCTTCCCTGCTCGCCCGTGGCCTGCAGCAGCAGCTTGCCACCGCCAGTGCCCGAGGTGCCGCTGACCGTCAAGGCGCCTTCGCTCAGCAGCACGGCGGCCGCGGCCGCGTCTTTGAGGCCGGCCTGCAAGCGCTGCAATTCCACGGGCGAGACCGCACGCAGGGCGACCGCCCCGTCGGCATCGACCGAGAGCTTGGCCACCTGCACCTCCAGCGCATTGCCGCGCCGGCCCAGGGTGCCGACCGCGCCGGCGGTGACCACCAGCCGGTTGGCGATCACATCGGCCGCCGCATCGTCGCCAGATTCCAGCAAGGCACCGCCGGCCTTGACCGTGACCAGGCCCGCGCCTGCATCGACCAGGCTCAGGCGCACATCGCGCTTGGCGTTGAGGGTGATGGCCGCGCCACCCGAGTTCAGGCTGGCACCGGCCGCCTGCTCGATGTCACCGGCCGTGGCCGTGACCTGGATCGCCCCGCCCGGGTTGCTCACGATGGAGCTGGCGCCCTGCCAGACGCTGGCGCCCGACAGTTCCAGCAGGCCCTCGCCAAAACTGATGCTGCCGCCCAGGCGCAGTTCGCCGCCAGCCTTGAGGCGCACATTGCTGCCCTCGTCCGGCTCGAGCGCGATGTCGCTGTCGACCCGCAGCTGGCCCTGGGCCTCGATCTGCACGATACCGCCGCGCAGCACCGAGATGGCGCCGGTGTCCAGGGCCAGATCGCCCACCGCCAGCACGTGGATCACCGAGCGCAGCGCAGTGCGGGTGGTCAGCTGCACACTGTCCACGTCCAGGCGCAGCGCCCGTTCGGTGGTGCCCAGGTTGCGCGTGCCGTTGATGTTGGCCAGGTCGCCGGCCACCAGTACCGCCTGGCTGGCGCTGACATGGGTGGCCAACTCATGCTCCACCCGGCCTGAGGCGCGGATGTCGCCGACCAGCGCCTGCAGGCGCACCGTATCGCCGCTCACCGAGGCCAGCCAGAGCGTGCCCGTCTGCTCCTGAATGTCCACCGCGCCCTGGGCGGACACCGACAGCACGCCCGGCAGCCAAGTGCTGCCGTTGCGCAGCACGGCCTGCTCGCCCAGGTCCACGCGCAGGGCACCGGTGCTGCTGCGGATGCTGCCACCGCCTGTGCCCACCAGCCCCTGGGCCTCCAGACCGATGTCGCCACCGGCCTGCAGATGCGTCCAGGTGCCCGTGCCCGAGACCTGCACCGAACCGCGGGTGGACAGCCACATCGTGCCGGCGGCCTTCAGGCCGCGCAGCTCGAGCGCGCTGGCCGTGCCCTCGCCGATCAGCAGATCGCGCTCGTTGCGCAGCACCACGTCGCCGTCGCTGTGGGCCACCACCACGCCGGAGGCCTCCACATTGAGGTCGTCGACCACGCGCAGGGTCACGCTCAGCAGGTCGCGCCTGTCCTCGACCCACTGGCCCTTGACCACGTCGCGCACGCCGTCGGTGGAGGCCAGCAGCGCCAGGTTTTGCGGCCGCACATCGGCCAGCTGGACGGCCTTCCACAGCAGCGGATCGGCGAAGTTGCCACCTGCGGCCAGGTCGACCGTGGCGTCATTGCCCAGGTAGATGTAGCGCTGGTAGTCGAGCGAGACGATGTCGCGCGCCGAGGCCTGCGACAGCAGGGACTTGTGCGCTTCGGACAGGCTGTCAAAGTCGTTCGGGTTGACGATGGTCACCCGGTCGCTGGCCCGGCCGATGCCACCGGCCACGTCGCTGGCGGCGGTGGACAACAGCGTGAGGTTGGCGCTGCGAATGTTGAGCTGCTCGCTGGCAGCCGTCGTCGGCCCGAACACGTCCGAATGCGGCAGCATGGCCGCCATCAGGTCGGGCGACAGGGTGTGGCGGGCCTGCTCGGCGCGGGCAAAGCCACCGCGGCTGAGCTGCTGCTGGGCAGCGGCGGTGTCGGGCACATAGCGCTCGAACAGCGCATCGACGATGGCACCGGCCTTGGCCTCCAGCCGCACGTCGCCCGAGGTGTCGATGGACGCACTGCCGCTCCATGCCGTGGGCGCGATCAGGCGCATGTCGCCAGACGTCTCGGTCAGGCTGATGCTGCCGGTGGCACGCGCGGCCACACCGCCCGTGCCGGCGGCGGCGCTGTCCACCCGGGCCAGCACCAGGCCGCTGCCGCCATCGATCTGCACGTTTGCACCCATGATGCGCGAGGACGAAGCCGTGCCCTGCACACCGCCGAGCGAGAGGATGCTGACGTCGAAGGCCTGGGCCAGGTCGGCGCCAGTGGCGTCGCTGCCGGCGGCCAGCAGCTGGCCCTCGCGGGAGAACTGGGCGGCCACGATCTGGCCGACCTTGAGCGCCGCGCCATCGACCTTGCCCTTGATCTGCTCCACGCGGATCGCACCCGTGGCCTGGATGTTGAGCTTGCCGCGCGGGTCCTTGACCTTGATGGTCACGTCGCTGTTGGCCTTGATCTCCGGCACCGCGCCGCTGAACAGCGCCGTGCCCGACACCTCCAGCGCATTGGCCGACAGTGCAATCGGCCGGAAGTCCTCGGCCTCCTCGTCGGCCGGCGCGTCACCAAAGCTGATGGCGCTGCGCAGGCGCAGTGTGCCTGTGGTCTGGATGTCCACCACCGGCTTGTCGGAGCCGGTGAGCGAGGAAATCGTGATCGGCCGGTCGGCCCGCAGGCTGTAGGTGTAGAAGTCCTTCAGGCCCGTGACCGTGGTCTTGATGGTGGTGATCACGGTTTCGCGCAGCCAGCCGCCACCCGTCTTGGTCGGGCCCTTGACCGTGATTTCCTGGTTGGCGAAATTGCTGTCCAGGCGGTACTCGGCCTTTTTGGGCTCCCAGTTGCTGCCATCGGCGCGCTTGATGCGCTTGCTCTGGGTGGACTCATACATCTGGGTCCACTGGCCGGGGTCCATGGGATGGGCCGCCATGCTGGCCGGGTCGTTGACCACCCGCCCACCGCTCAACTGCTCCACGAACTTCCACTTGGCCGTGTCGCTGAAGTCCTTGACCGGGAAGGTGACCGTGCCCGAATCGCCCACCCACTGGTAGAGCTTGTTGGTGGACACCTCGCGCACCAGGGACTTGTCCTTGACCATCTCCACGGCCGGATTGCTCTTGCGCAGGTACGCCACGATCAGGGCCGCCTCGCCGCTGGGCGTGGTCACTTCCTCGGACTCGAGCAGAGGTGTGCCGTCGGTGAACTTGCGCTCCACGTCACGGGCCTCGGTGTCGGGCGAGAGGAAATCCCAGTTGAAGCCGATCAGGTTGAAGCTGCGCTCTTCATAGGTGTAGACCTCGGTCTGGGTCATGGCCTGGCCCTCGGTCCAGGTGTAGTAGCGACCGGTGACCGGCTGGTAAAGGATGGGCTGGTAGCCGGCCGAGCCCATGCGGGCGTTGATGCCGCTCAGGCTCGAGACCTCGGCGTACTCGATGCTGCTGATCGAATTGCCACTTTCGGTACTGGTCTTGAGTGTGCCCTGCTTGAGCACCCGGGTGAACTCGCCGTCCTTGACGGTGAATTCCTCGCGCCGCAACGTGGCGCTGTCGGTGATGGTGATCACGCCCACCCGGTTTTCAGACACGTCAATGGTGTCGACCGCCAGCTCGTAGGCACTGCGGTTGTCGATCTTGACCGAGGCGTAGCCGCTGGCGACGCGCAGCTCACCGTTGCCGGTGCTGACGATGGTACCGGTCAGGTTGATGCGGCCGGCCGTGGGCTTGATTTCGTCAAGCACGATCAGCTTCTTGTCGGCATCGAAAAAGCCGTCCACCGTGGCCAGGCCATCGGCGCCAAAGGAGATGCCCGGACGGATGTTGCCCTGGGTGTCGGTGAAATTGACCGAGGTGCTGGGCGCAAAGTCCTCGGAAATATTCAGCTCGACCGTGTCCACCCCGCTTTGCACCAGGCCGTTGACGTTCAGGTAGCGCGCATTGATGTCGATGGAACCCATCGCGAACACGACGGACTTGCGGTCTTCCTGGTAGCTGGCGGCCACACGGTAGGTGCCGGTGTTGAGCGCGCTGCCGGCCGAGACCTTGAGGAAGTAGACGCCCGAGCGGGCGACATCGAAGTCCAGGGTCTGGCTGCTGCCCACCACGCGCGCGCTGCCCACGGTGAGCTTGTTGGCGTCCATCAGCTCGACTCGCCAGCTGCCACCGCCGGTGGGCAGATCCATGGCCACGCTCACGCGGCCTGCATTGGCCACCTTGAGCTTGTAGAAGTCCACGTCGGAGGCACTGGCCAGGCGGGCGAGGATCTCGCCGCCATCGGACAGCTGCTCGGCCGTGGACAGGCTGTCGTTGGCTTCGGCTTCGGCCCGGCTGGGCGCAAGGTTGCCGTAGATGGCCTGGCTCAGGCCGATCAGGCGCGAGTCCCCTTCGGCCAGGCTCAAGCGGCCAGGCGCGCCTTCGCCGTTGTAGAGAAGCTGCCCGTAAATCTTGTTGAAATTGATGTACTGCCGCGGATCCTGGTTGGTGTGGTACCAGTCGTCGGAGCTGAGGTTGAAGTCGCCCGCCGCACTGAGCTTGACCGACTTGGCCCGCAGCTCGCCGGTGACGTTGATGCTGCCTTCCAGGTTGCTCAGCGTGAGGTCGCCATCGGCGTTGTTGATCTTGCCGCGCACATACAGGTCCTGGGGCGCGTCGGGGATGTTCACGCCCAGGTTGTAGTAGTCCTTGGGATAGGCGTCCTGCAGGATCTTGATCTGGCTGGTGCCGCCCGCCCCGGCCAGACCCAGGTGGGCGCCGTTGAAATAGGTGGTGCCCGGCTCCAGGGTCTTGAGCTCGCCGCCCACGATGTCCTGGCGGCTGCTGTCGAGCACCGAGATGTTGCCCACCACCAGGCCCAGCGGCGTGTTGTTGACGATGTTGATCGCGGCCGAGCCATGCGCCACAAAGCGCTTGCCAGTCACCGCGCTCTGCACGCCGGCCTGGCCTTCGGTGGCCCGGATGAAGATGCCACCGCCCGAGGCGGAGATGTCGGGCAGCTCCAGGAAGAGCTGGTCGAACTGGGCGCGGGGCACGGCCGTCGTGCCCTCCTTCTGAGCCAGGCCCATCTTGAGCAGTTGCTGATCGATCTTGTCGATCAGGGCCTGGTAGCGTGCAATGGCCTCGGCGTTACCGGCATGGCTTTCCATCCAGCCCAGAATCTTGGCGCGGTCCTCGAACAGCTGGTTGCCCACGTTGGCATAGATGAGCTTGGGCAGCGGCAGGCTCTTGGGCGCGACCACGTAAAAGTCGTCGCTCAGGGCCAGCGCAAACTGCAGGCCCTTGTCACTCTTGAGGGCCTGCAGCTGCTCCCAGCCCGTGCCCTGAAAGTTGGTGCCGGCCGAGACCGTGGTGGCGTCGCCCGTGCGCTTGTACCAGCTGCCGTCCAGGGCGCGCACGGTCTGGCCGGTGGCCACGGCGGCACCGGCCGTGGCGCTGCCCATCTGCAGGCCAGGCGTGATTTCGGTCCACCGCTTGGTGTTGGTGTAATCCTCTTTTTCAAGGACGATGCTTTCGTCGACGTAGCGACCGGGCGTGAACTGGTAGAACTTGCCCGCCGTGCCCTTGCCGAAAGCGCCGCCCACGGCTTCGACGATGGTGCCGGTGGACACGCCCATGGCCACGTCTTCCAGGTCGAGCGCGGCATAGCGGTACTGCTGGGCTGCGTCCAGTCCCAGGGCGGTTTTTTCGGGGTCGGTCAGGTCTGTACCCAGCCGGTTGGCCTCAATCTGTCGCACGTTGTTCACGAACACCGGCAGCAGCTGCAGCTCGGTGCGGTAGTTCATGCCCGCCTCGACGCGGGCGTCGCTGCCGACCACCACCGCATTGGTCGAGTTGTCCTGCGGAACGCCGATCGGCCGCATCGCGTACGGAATGGCCGAGATGTTGATCACCATGCCGTCGGTGCGGGCGCGCTGGCTGCCAATGCCCTTCTCAGCCAGCATGTCCACATGGCGAATGGCCTTGACGCTGCTGGTGCCCGCCAGCGTGAGCGTGTTGTTCTCGGTGACCCGGCTGTCCACCAGCGGCGCACTCACGCCAAAGAGCGAAACCGTGGCCATGTCGGCACGCGCCAGGGTGGAGAGCTGGTTGCTCACCCGGTCCGAGGTCTGGCCGGCGTGCAGCTTGACGTCGCGGCCCACCAGCTCGGCATTGGTCAGCGTGATCAGGTTGTTTGAATCGAGCCTGGACAAGGCATTGGCATTGGCACCGGCCACGGCCGAGGCGGCAAAGCTGTTGGCATTGGCCGTCAGGCGCGCCGTGGTCTGCGTGGCCAGCTCCAGGTTGCCGCTGAGGTTGCGCAGCTTGGCGCCATCGATGGCAATGTCGGACTGTAGCCGACCATTTTGTGCGGCGGTGGCGGTGTTGAGCGCGGCCAGGCCGACCGCATCGACCCGCACCTTGTCCACCGCAAACACATCGGTAGACGTCTCCACCCGGAACACGCTGTTGCCGCTGGCCGTCTGCGCCACCAGCTCGGAGCCCTGGCCCACGTTGATGCGCGAGCCAAAGCGCTGCGCAGAGTCGCCGAAATTGGTGGTCGCGCCCAGCACCTGCAAGCTGCCCAGGCCGCCACCGAAGGACTGCATGGAGTTGTCCAGGTTGGAGTAGCGGCTCTTGTCGGCGCTGTTGCGCGCCGACAGCAGGATGTTGCCGGCGTTGACGGCGTTGTCCTCGCCAATGAGCACGTCGGCCGTGCCATCGATCTCGCTGACCATGAGCGCGCCGCTGCCGGCCAGCAGGCCCACCGCCAGGTTGAAGGCGGTGGCATCAAACGCCTGGCTGCGGCGGGCCGACACATCCAGCGTGCCCACAGTCACGCGGTTGTCATCGCCCATCACGGCCTGGGTGCTGCCGCTGATGTCCACCGACGAATACGAGCCCGACAGGCCCAGGAAAGCGCCACCGGCCGAGGCGGTGGACTTTTGAAACAGCTGGTCGTCGGACTCGGCGCGGATGCGCAGCACCGGCGCCACCACCGTGGCCAGATCGCCCAGACCGGCACGCACGGTGCTGCTGTCGGTGGACGACACCGAGGACATGCCCATGGACGCGCCCGAGCTCACGCTCAGGGCGTCCGAACGCGCAAAACCGCTTTGCAGGGCCTTGGCCCGGATGGAAATTTCACTGCCGGCGCCAGACAGGGCCACATCGGCATCGTCGATGCCGGCGCCCACCACCGACTTCATTTCGTTGACCGCCACGGTGCCCGAGGCCGCCGCTGCAATCAGACCAAAGCTCGCAGCGGCCGCCAGCACGCGCGAGTCCTGGGTGGCCACGGCATCGGCCAGCACGTTCAGGTGGCCCCTGGCGCGCAGTTCGGTCTGGCCCCGCAGGTTTTGCGCCCCAGGCACCTGGGTGGTCGCGCTGTGCTCGATGCCGGCGTACACCCGGGTCAGAATGGTGTTGGCCGCCACGGCACCACCACCGGCAAAGGAAAAGCCCACGCCGCCGGAGATGGCCACCGCCACCGCGGTGGAGCTGCCCTGGATGCTGGGCTTGTCCAGCGCCGTGATGGAGATGTCGCCGTCGGACGTGAGCACGGCGTTGTCCACCGTGGCCTGGGTGCTGCCCGAGATCTCGTTGGTCGCCGTGGACACACCCACGGCCACGGACCCGGCCAAGGCGCCAAAGGCGGCGGCCACCGAGACGGCCAGCACCTGGGTGCGCACCTCGGCCTGATTGTCGGCCAGCAGCACCACGTCGCCATCGACGACCACGCCGCTGCCCGTGGTGTTGCGCAGCACGGCCTGGGTGTCGGAGTTGACGCGGTTGGTGGCGCTGGCGCCGGCCCCGCTGAGCGAGGCCCCGACCGCGCCGCCCGAAGCGGCCACCGAGCCGGCCATCACGAAGGCGCGGATGGCCTGGCGGTTGATCGAAGTGATGGACAGGTCCAGGTCCTGCGCAGCGTCGTCGCGGGCGCTGATCTGCGAGCCCTGCACCTGGGCCAGGATCTCGTTGGCCGAGGGCAAAAGCAGCTGCTGCCATTTGTCCTTGTCGGCAAAGTCCTGGCTGAGGATCAGGTCGTCGAGCACGCCGTCCTTGTTGGCGTCCTTGGCCTTGAGCGTGTCCTTGCCGATGTACTGGTAGACCTCGCCGGCGCGCGCGCCCGAGCTGGCGCTGAGCTTGACGGTGTCGCCCTTGACCAGCTGGGCCGGCTTGTCCGTGCCTTGCAGGTAGGTCACCGGCCCGGTGTAGGCATAGGGGTTGTAGCCGATGAAGTTGCGCGCGATCGACACGCCAATGGACGCCCCCACGCCCGCGCCACCGCCGGCGCCCACGCCGATGGAGGCCGAGATGATGGTGGCCTCGATGCGGCTGCGCGCTTCGGCGGTGACGCTGACGTCACCGCCAGCAAGCAGGGCAGCATCGGTCAGGCGCGCATAGACATCGCCCAGGATGATGTTGAGCGCCGAAGCACCGGCGCCGCTCACACCCACGCCCGCGCCGCCACCGAGACCGGCAGCGACCGAGGCCGCCAGCGAGAACACCTGGATGCGTGCGTCGGACCGGGCCTGGATCTGTGCGTCGTTCAGGACCTGGATGTTGGCGCCCGCCATTTCGGCGCGCGCCACGCCGTCAATCACATTGCGCGCCAGCGACACACCGATGGACACCCCCGCACCGGCCGAGCCGCCCACGGCCACAGCCACCGAAGCGGCCCCGGCATAGGCCGTGATCTTGGAGGCTTCGAGGGCCAACACCTTGAGCGCCTGGGCCTCCAGCACATTGGCCCGCAAGCCTGTGGCCTTGAAGGTTTCCGAGCCCGCATGGATGCGCGTGCCGATTTCGTTTTCGGCCCACACGCCCGAGCCGCTGGCCGCGATGCCCGCAGAGCCGCCCGCGCCCACAGCGGCCGAACCCGACATGACCACGGCATGGATGCCCTGCCGGGCTTGCGCATCGAGCGTCACATCGCCAGCGCTGGACTTGACCGTGCTGTCCTGCAGCAGGGCCCGCACCTGGGCCACCGGGGCATCGCTGCCAAAGCCCCCCTTGCCGATCAGGTTGCGCGCCACCGAAATGCCAATGGAGGCGCCCACACCGCTGCCCGAACTGGCCGCGATCGACACCGACAGTGCGGCCACCGTGGCCGAGATGCGGCCCTCGCTCAGGGCATACAGGCCCATGTCCTGCGCGCCCGTGACCTGGCTGTTGCGCACCAGGGCATCGACACTGCCCATCAGGCTGTTGACCGCCACCGCGCCGGCGCCACTGAAAGCCAGCGCCGAGCCACCGCCGGAGGCGGCCACCGAGGCCGAAGCCGCGACCGACAGCGCGTTGATGCTGTTGCGCGCCGTCCTGAGCCCCTCGCCGGTGCGGTCCAGGTTGTAGGTGCTGCCGTCGGCATCGGTCAGCTGCCACTTCAAACCTGCCTCCAGGGCCGACAGCGTGACCGCCGGCTCCACCTTCTGCCAGCGCGTGACATCGCTGTAGTCTGTCCGCGCCAGGTTGAACGCGGTGTTGTTCTTGCCGATGTAGCGGTAAACCTCGCCACCCTGCCCGCCGCTGCGGTGGTCGGCGGCCAGGCGCACGGTGTCGCCCTTGCGCAGCGTCTTTTCGGCCGCGGGCAGCTTTTCCCAGAACTCGGTCAAGCTGAAGTCGGCCTGGCTCAGGTTGATGACCTTGCCATTGCCCAGGTAGCGGTAAACGTCGTCGCGGTCTGTGACCTTGCCATCGCGCACGAGTTGGCCTTGCTGCACGATGGTGTTGGCCGGCGCCGTGGCGCTGTCGTATTTCCAGGTCTGGCCTTCGCTGCTGCGGTAGAGCGCGGTGGTCTTGACCCCTTCGCCCGTGGCCAACTTGTAGCCTGCCGCGACCATGGCCTGGCGCAGTTCGACCAGGGTGTTCGGGTCGGCAAAATCGCTGGCCAGAGCCCAGCGGCTGGTGTTGCTGAAATCTTCCTTCCACAGCGCGATCGAGGTCTTGTCGTCGACCTCTTTCCAGCGCGCGGTGTCGCTGAAGTCCTCCTTGGTCAGGTCGACGGTGGCCGCGCCGTCGTCATCGACGAACACGAACACCCGACCACGCAAAGCGGCATCGGCATGGTTGTCGGAAATGCGAACGCGCTGACCGGCGTCCACCGTGCGCGAGCCCTGGCGGGTTTCGTGCTCGCTGGCGCCACCCAGGAATCGGTAGACGCGACCGGCCAGGCCGCCGGCGTTGTGCAAGGCATCAACCCGCACGGTGTAGCCGATCTTGACTTCCTGCGTGAGATCGTCCCGTTCGGACCAGTTCGAACCCAGGGTCACCGTGGCCAGATCCAGGGTGGCCTTGGCGCCCGTGTATTCGAAGATGCGGCCATCGGCCAGGCGCAGGCGGTCGCCCTTGCTCAGGAGCGTCGGCCCGTCGCTGCGCAGGTAGTCCCAGCGCCGGCCACTGTCGGAGTCCAAGCTGGTCTTGGCGGCGGCATTGGCGGCAGCATCCAGGGCCTCGGCCGTGATGCCGCGCGCCATCAGGTCGGTCCAGAGCAGCGCCGGCCCCGCGTCCATGCCCGCAGACAAGGCGCGCACGTCCAGCCCACCGGTGCCGGTGTTGATCAAGGCATGGTCGGTGCGGGCCAGCACGTCGGCGGCAATGCTGTTGAAGGCCAAGGACAGGCCGATCGACACGCTGGTGGCCGTGCCGCCCGAGAGCGAGGCCGACAGCGAGGCCGCACCGGCGATGGCGTTGATGCTGGCCTGGCTGCGCGAGAGGATGCTCACGCCATTGGCGTCAATGCGTGTGGGCGAGGCCTCGGTGCCCATGGCGCGGGCATCCACGCTGGAGTAGATGCGGTTTTCGGCATAGGTGCCGGCCGCACTGACCGTGGTGGCACCGCTGCCGCTGGCGCCCACGGCGGCTGCGCCCGAGAGCACCTGGGCGCGGATCTGCGCCAGGCTGCGGGCATCGAGCGTGAAGGTGCCGGTGGTGGTGGCGCGGGCGCTGTCCAGACGGGCCTGGGTGGCGGCCACCGTGGGGTCGTAGCTGACCAGGCGCCAAATGCTTTCGTCCCCGTAATTCTGGGCGCTCAGGTCGATCGGCGTCTTGGAGGTGGTGGTGTCACCCACGTACTCGTAGACCTCGCGGCCGAGCAGCGCGGTGTCGTCCATCACGCGCGTGCCCTTGGTCAGCGTCATGAGCTTGGTGGTGCTGGCGCTGGTGCGCTCGCTGGCCTTGAAGGCGTACTCCACCGAGCGCGCGCGCTGACCGATGATGTTGCGCGCCACCGACAGGCCCAGGGCCACGGCCTGCACCGACTGTCCGCCCACCGACACGGCTGCGGCCACCGAGCGCAGGAAAGCGTCGATCAGGGAGTTGTCTTCGGCCTGGATGCTGATGCCCGAGCCGGCGCTGGCTGCCGCCGGTGCCTGCAGGTGCACGCGCTGGGCGAAGGCATCGGTGTTGCCGCTGATGCGGTTGAAGGCCAGCGTGCCGCCGCCAGCCACGGCCGGCCCGCCCTTGGAACTGGCCGACACCGCCACGGCCGAGGCTGTGCCGTTGGCGATGATGCTGGACGTGCGCGAGGCGCTGATGGCCAGGCTGCCGGTGCGCGCCGTGATGTCAGGCGCGGCCGCGCCGTCCTTGCCCGCGATGGAAGCCCGCACCTCGCTGGTGATGTCGTTGCGCGACAGGCTCAGGCCCACCGAAACGGCCTTGGAGCCGCCAGAAGCACTGGCTGCGACCGCGACGGCGCTGGCCGAGACCCGGGCATTGATCGCCGAGCGGCTCTTGGCCTCGACGCGGATGGAAGCGGCGCTGACGGCGCCTTCGCCCTCGAGCGAGGCCTTGACGTCGGCGGCGATCTTGTTCATGGCCACCACCGGGGCGATGGTGATGGCGCTCTGGTCCTCGCCCGACTTCACATCGGCGCTGATGGCTGCTGCTGCGCCCTTGATGGTGGCGGTGATGCTGCCGTTCCAGTCGGCCAGCACGTTCAGGCCGCCGGCGACCGTGATGCGGTTGCCGCTGCCGCCCGCGATGGTGCTGGCGGTCTGCGGCGTGCCGTAGCTGGTGCCCAACACGCTGTCGGCGATGTTGGCAAGCAGGTTTTGCGGTGCGTAGCCGATCGAGTTGAAGGCCAAGGTCACGCCGATGGCCGTGCTGGCCTTGACCGAGCTGTCCACCAGGGCCACGATGCGCGCCGTGTTGTAGGCGGCCACGTCCAGCGCGCCTGCACCGGCGCTGGAGGCGCGGGTGCTGAGCTGGTTGCTGTCCATCCAGGCGCGCACGTCGCCCAGGATCAGGTTGGTGGCGATCACCACATTGACGCCGGTGCTGCTGGCCGTGACGCTGCTTTCGTCCAGCGCCAGGATGGTCGAGCTGCCCCGGGCGGTGATGGACACGTCGCCGGCGATGTCCAGGGTCTGGCCGCTGACCAGCGCCTCGGCGCTGCCGCGCACGTCGTTGCGCACCACCAGGCCGCCAAAGGCCGAGGAGTCGTCGCCCCCGCCAAAGAGCGTGCCGGTGACCTCGGCGCCCACGTCGGTCCAGAAGCTGGCATTGAGCGCGAACCAGCGGCTCTTGTTGGTGAAGTCTTCCTGGGCCAGATCGACCTTGGCGCCGTCCGGGCCCTGGTAGATGTAGGTGCGCTCGGGGTTGCCGCGGATCAGCCGCCACTGGGCCTGGTTGAGGAAGTTCTGCTCGTCGAAATTGACATTGCGCAGCGGCTGCTCGCCGATGTATTCGAACATCTGGCCGGCCACGGCGCCGCCGATGCTGGTTTTCAGGCGCACGCGCTCGCCGGTGTTGAGCACGTCGGGCGCGTCGAACTCGGTGTACTGGGCGCCGCCAACGATCACGCGCTCGCCGCCTTGCAGCACGCGGGTGCCCGAGCGGTCGGTGTAGGTCACGCCGGCCAGCGCCGCCAGGGTCTTGAGCGCGGTGGTCACCGCATCGTCATCGCCGCCAGCCGAAGCCTCGAGCTTGGCCTGGGCGGTGATGCGGGCCTGGTCGCTGGCCTGCACGCTCAGGTCGCCGGCCTGGGTGGTGATGCGGCCCTGGTTGCCGCGGATCTCGGCCACGGTGCTGCTGTTGACCAGGTTGCTGGCCAATACAAAGCCCACGGCCCCGCCCTTGGCCGGCGGCTGGCCGAACTCGGCCGGGGCCACGCTGGAGCTGCTCTCGTTGGAGATGAAGGCGCGGATGAAAGCGGTGGCGCTGGCGCTCAGCAGCACCGCGCCCTTGACCTCGAGTGTGCTGTCCTGGATGTAGGCCAGCGTGGCAGGGCCCGTGCGCGGGTCTGAAAGGCTGGAGCCCACCAGCGCGTCGACAGAGGCCGACAGCAGGTTGGCCGGCTCCCAGCCGATGGTGTTGAAGGCCAGGGTCACACCCACGGCCTTGCCGTCCGAACTCATGGCGCTCTTGTTGGTGGCCGCGATGTGGCCGGTGTTGAGCGCCTCGACCACCACATCGCCCTGGCGGGTCTGGATGCGGCTGGCGTCGATGAAGGCCTGGGCCTGGCCCAGGATCAGGTTGGTGGCGATCACGCCGCCAGCGGCCACGCCCTCGCCGCCTCCGCCGGTGGCGGTGGCCGAGGCGTCGGCCCCGGCCAGGATGCGCGCGCTTTCGTTGACGCGCACGCTCAGGCTGCCGGCGTCCAGCGCCAGGCCGCTGGCAAAGGCCCGCGCGTCCACCCGCACGTCGTTGCGCGCCACGATGGCGCCCACGGCCACCGAGCGCGAGGTCGGCGAGGGAATCAGCAACTTGGCCAGCTCGGTGGCAAATTCGACCGCCCGGTCCGACTTGGTCTTGCTGTCGAGGGGCACGCGCATGTCGCCAAACTTGTGACCTTCCAGGTCCCCGTCAAAGCTCACGCGCCAGGCCTTGGAGTTGTCGGCCGCCTGCTCCTCCTCGACCGTGACCTCAAAGCCCAGGTCCTTGAGCAGGCTGCCATCGGCGGCGATGGCCTTGCTCTGGATCGCCGCTGCCAGCTGTTCGGCCGTGAGGCTGACCGGCAGGCCGCTGACGACGTATTCCTTCTCGTCGATGTCCATCACCAGATCAAAGACATCGGCCCCTTCGAATTCCTTCATGAGGAAGACAAAGCTGGGCGCCGTGGAGAAACGGCCTGGCAGCGTCACCTCGACCCGGCCGCTCAAGCCCTCGGCCAGATCGCCCAGGCGCATGCGGTTGAGCGGCTTGTTGGCGTAGTCACCGCCGAAAAACACGCCGTAGTTGCCGCCGCTTCTGTCCTCGACGATCACCGAGCCTTCGCCCAACACGTCGTTGAGGGCGGCCTGGATCAGGCGCGCCTGATCGGCGCCGGTCCAGCCGGCGCGCCCCTGGCTGAGGGTCTCGGCCCGCACCAGCAGCTTGCGTACGGCCGGATCGGCCGCGTCCAGCATGGACACCGACACCTGGCCCACATTGGCGCCGGCCAGGGCGCCGGTGAAACGCAGGTCCAGCGTCTGTGCGCCTGCCGCAAAAGTGCCGTCGCTGCCCTCCGGCGCGGCCTGAGCGCTGACCTTGACGTTGCCTTCGCCAAACCACTCGTCCAGGGCCGCCTGCACGCGGTCGGCGTCGGTGTCGGCATCACCTGAAAACTCCAGCACCTGGCTGTAGGCCTTGGCCAGCAGACCGCTGGCGCCGGGCAGGGGGGTGTAGCGCAAGGTGTAGCTGCTGCCGGCGGCCTCGCCGCGCTGCACAAAGCTCAGGCGCTGGTGCTCGTCCTGGGCGCGGTCGAGCTGCAGCAGCTCGATGGCCTGGGTCTTGGCAAAACTCACGCCCCCGGACTCGCCCGTGGCCTGGCTCAGCAGCGATTGCTCGGGGTCCTTGGACGCGGGCAAGTCCACCGTCAGGGTGAAGCTCGGCGGCACATCGCCGCCGAAGGCCAGCTGGGTGGCATCGGGCTGGAGCACGAGCACCTGCATGGCCGACTCTCCCGCCACGCCGATGGTGGGCCGGGGATTGGGCGGATCTTTGCGGACCAGGTTGACGAAGCTGGCCACCTGCGTGGGCACCGCCGGCAAACTGGGCAGCTGGAACCAAAAGCCCGTGTCGCTGAAATCGGTCTGGCCCAGGTCCATGGCCGTGGGCGTGCCGCCCATGTAACGGTAAATGGCGCCAGCCTCGCCGCCGGCCTCGTGGTCGTCGGCCACACGCACCTGGTCGCCGAACTTCACGGTCTGCAGCTTCTGGGTGCTCCAGAAATCGATGTTGTAGACCGCGTCGTCGATGCTGCCCTCGTCGTCGGCCGCCTTGGCGACCACGGTGATCTTGGCGTCGATCTTGGCCGCATCCTGGGTGTGCACGCGCACCTGCCCATCGACCTGGGCCTGCCGGCGCTCCTGAGCGGTCGGGGTGTTGTCGCGCAGATAGGCATCGGCGCGGGTGCGGATGGCGTTGGAGCCCAGCACCACGCTGGCGGCCGAACCGCCGCCCGAGGCCGTGGCCTTGTTGCTGGTGGTGGCCTTGGTGAGCATGGACTGCGTGGCCAACACCGACAGGTTGCCCGCGATCTGGAAGGCCGTGTCCTCCAGGCGGGCCAGCACGTCCTGCGGCGCCTCGACGCCAAAGCTCGATCCGACCAGGGCGTCGATGCCCTGCTTGAGCAGGTTCTGCGGTTGCCAGCCCATGGTGTTGAAGGCCAGCGTCACGCCCACCGCGGTGCCGCCGGAGGCCATGATGGCCTCGTTGCGCGCCTCGATCAGGCCGCCGTTGTCGGCCTCCAGCGTGACCGAGCCGGCCACCACCAGGGTGCTGCGGGTGATGCCGGCGCGCGCGCCGCCGAGCACCACGTTGTTGGCGATCAGGCCATTGATGGCAATCGGCGGCTTGAGCGCGTTGGCGATCTCGCTGATGGCCTTGTCGGCCATGCTGGCGTCCTCCTGCGACAGCGATTGCGTCAGGCCCTCGAGCTTGGACGACAAGGTGGCCAGGCCAAAGGCCTGCACGTTCAGGTCGCCGCCGAGGTCCAGGTCCACACGGTCCAGGCCGGCGTCGATCTCGCTGCGCACCTCGTTGCGCGAGGCCAGGCCGCCGGCCGAGGCGCCGCCGCCGCCGCTGATCTTGAGGATGACCTCCGACTCGATCGTCGGTGCATCGACCGCCACCACCTCCAGGTCGGCGCCCACCTCCAGACCGAGCAGGGCCGCCGGCTCCGGGCTCAGCGACGCGGCCAGCTCAGGCGTGGCCACCGTGCCCATCCAAGCCAGGCTGCGCGTGCTGACCTTGTTCATGGCGATGATGAAGCTGGCCGAGGCCGAAGGCAGCGACGAGGTGTTGGTGCGCACCACGCGCGCTTCGATCAGGCTGGTGTCCTTGCTGGTGCGCGGATCGCCCGCCAGCCCGGCGAGCACACGGGCCTGGCCCAGCACCAGCAGCGCGCTGTCGACCACGCGGGCCACCGTCTGGTCGGGGTTTTCGCTGCCGGCGGCGCTGCCCAGCAGCAAGGCTTCCAGGCTGTTTTGCAACAGGCTGGCCGAATTCCAGCCCACGCTGTTGAAGGCCATGGAGACGCCGGCGGCCAAGCCGGAGCTGGTCATCACCGCCCGGTTGAGCGCGCTGATCTTGACCAGGTTGTCGGCCGTCACCGACAGATCGCCTTCCACATAAAGCCGGCTGCCAGTGACTTCGGCGCGCACCTGGTTGAGCACCAGGTTGGTGGCGATCAGTGCGTTGGAGGCAATGCCCGTGAAAGACGACTGGGCCGAGCCGACCTCGCCAATCAGCCTGGAGCTGATGCTGGCTTTTTGCAGGGCCGTCACCTCCACGTTGCCGCCAGCGTCGAGCTGCACGTTCTCCAGCGTGGCCAGCGTGTGGTTGCGCACATCGTTGCGCGCGACCATCGAGCCAGCGGCAAAGCGGTTGCGTGTGCCTTCGCCGTCGTTGCCCACCACGGCCGCCATCTGGCTGAGGTCCAGGGCTGAGACCCGCAGGCCGCCATCCAGGCGCAGGCGGCGGGCCTGGACCGAGCGTTCGTCGTCGACCAGGGCGCGCGTGTCTGCGCGCATGCGGTTGCTGGCAAAGAGCGCGGCCGCCGTCATCGAAATGGCGCCGACCTCGGCCTGTTCTCCATCGGCCTGGACGCCCGCCGACGGCCCGACCGAAGCGGATAAATTCATGGCCTGGTCGGCCAGCACCTGGCCACGGCCACCGGCGGTGACCTGGCTCTGGCTCAGCTCGGCCGTTGTCAGCAGGCCTGGCATGGTCACGCTCAAGCCGGTGTCCGGGCCGAGCAGGGCCGAGACGGCCGCCTTGTCGATGTCTTGGATGTTCCAGCCGACCAGGTTGAGCGCCACGGTCTGGCCCGACAGGCCGTCGCCCTGGGCGCCTGGCGAGCCACCGCCGGCCATGGCGGTGAGCGAGGACTGCGCGCTGGCAGAGACCGTGAGGTCACCGCTCACCGCCACATCGGCCTTGAGCACCCGGGCCACCACTTGCCCACCCAGCTGGTTCCAGGCCAGCGTGCCCTTGAATTGGCCCAACGAGGGCACCGCGAGTGTGCTCAGGGCAATCTGCGGCGCACGCACGTCGGCCACGGCAATCAGGTTTTGCGAGGCCAGCACCTGCAGGGCACCCCCACGCACCTGGCCGTCCTCCACGCGGGCCTGCACCGAGCGGTCCAGGCTCTGGCCGGCCAGGAACAGACCCGGCAGCCCGCCTGAAATGAGCGCCGCATCGGCGACAAAGCCATTGCTGATGGCGCTGTACTGGGACGCGTCCAGCGCGATCACCGAGGTGCCCTGGGCGGCCTGCACCTTGGCATCGAGCAGCAAGGCGCTCACGCTGCCGCGGGCCTGTGTGCGCACCTCCTTGCCCTGCGCGCTGTAGGGGGTCTGGGCCAGCGCGTAAATGCGCAGCGCCGAGGGGCTCAGGTCCAGGGTCTTGACCTGGGCCAGGACGGTGTCGCTGACTTTGAGGTCGACCCGGCCGGTCAGGGCCGAGACCACCTCCGCGTGGGCACCGCCACTCGCGCCCTGGGCCGTGGCGGCTGAGACCTGCACCCGGCCCGAAGCGCCCAGCGTGCTGCGCTGCTGGCTCTGCGCCTGGGTCTCGGGGTCGGTCACGGTGCTGTACTGGCCTTCCAACCGGGCCTGCACGTCGCGCGTGATGTCCAAGCGCACGGCCGCCTGAGCCAGACCACTGGCCAGCTTGACCGAGCCATCGGCCACCGAGATCGTGGCGGAAAAGGCACTGCAGTCCAGCGCCTCGACCAGCAGCGAGTCGGCGGGCGCGCCTGGCGCCGCCCCCAGCACCAAGGTGGCGCCAGCGTCCACACGGGCCTGGGTGGACTGGTTGGCGGTGAGCGTGACCGTGCCCAGCCCCTCTTCGCCCGCAACCTGCAGGGTGTGCGCCGTCGTGGCGCGCACCGCCAGCGACCCGGCGGTGACGATGGCCTGGCTGCCGACCAGGGCCTGGGCCGTGCTCTTGAGTCCCAGGTCCACGGCCGCGTTGTCACCTGCCCCGGCGGTGCGCAGCTGGGCGCCAGTCAGCGCGTCCAGCACCACCGAACCGGAGGTCTTGACGATGCCGTCGATGCGCACAGTGCCGCCGAGCTCGCGGTTGATGTCGGTGCGAACCGACGCCTCCAGCAGGTCATGGCCGCGCAAGAAATAGCTGCCCTGGCCCTCCAGGGTCTTGCCCTGCGCCAAGCGGATGTCCTCGGCCTCGATGACCAGATCGGAGGCGCCCAGGTCCAGGTTGTCCAGCAGCACCTGGTCCACACCCGAGCCGCCACGCAGGCCCACCAGCTGGGTGGGCGCGGCAAACAAGAGGTCGTAAATGCTCTCTCCGCTGAGCTTGAGAAAACCGTCTGCTGTGGACTCCAGCCGCACCGCGTCGGCATCGGCGCCCAGGTCCAGCACCAGCTGGTTGATCGACCCGCTGAGCTTCATCAAATCCTTGTTGGCCGAGTCCACCCACTGCAGCCGGCTGTCTTGCGCGATGTCCTTCTTGAGCTGGATGACCGTGGCTTTCTTGGACTGCACCAAGTCGGCCAAGTTGTGCGCGGCCAGTGGCGCCTGCCGCTCCAGCAGATCGAAGGCCACCATCTCGGCCACCAGTGGCTGATCGGTGGTGCGCAGCTGCACCAGAGGTTCGGCCGACAGCAGCACCCGGTCTTCGAGCTTTTCCAGCTGGACCCGCGTTTTCTTGAGATTGAAGCGGGGTGGGGTGCGAAGGGGGGTCTTAGGGGTGCTCATCAAAAGCTCCGAGGGCGATCGCCAGACGGGCATCGGCCAGGCTGGATTCGCTGTACAAGGTCAGAAAAGGAAGGTGGGTCGCATCCACGCCTGCGGCCAGCCAGCCCAGGCGGCGCTGGCCGGGCAAGCGCTCGAGCAAGGCATGCGGCAGTGCCCAGGCCAGAGCCAGTCGGGCCAGGGCGGGCCGCAAGGCCTGCAGATGCAAACCGCTGTCGTAGAAACGCACGCAGCACGACAGGCGAGCCGAGGCAAGCTCGGTCACGGACAGGAAATCGGGGGGGGTGCTGCCGATGGCGCAGGCTTTGTCCACAGCCCTGGCCAACAGGTCCAGCGCCGGGGCAGCAGAGTCGGGCAATCCGCTGCGCGTGGACAGCCATCGCCTCAGGGCGGCGGTGTCCAAGCCAGGTCGCAGGTAGTCGGTGCAGCGCACCGCGCCCGCAGGGCCTGCATCGCGCCACTTGCGCCCGCGCATGGCCAGGCCTGGGGGCAAATCCGCCGCATCATCCAGAGAACCATGGAACTCGTGGTAAGCCTTGAGTTCAACACCGTGGACACCTTGCTCCGCCGCGAGCAGCACGCGTCGGGCGTGGGGCAGCTCCTGCAAAAAGCCCTGGGCCAAATCCTGGGGCATTCCCAGTTCCTGAGGCAATGCACGCAGGCGCTGGGGCGCCACTGCTGCGGTGTCCAGACCGAACAACAGCCGATTGGTCGTGGTGCGACCGGGCGACAAGCGGCACGAACTCTCCCAGCCGGCCAAGGGCAGCCCCTCGGTGGCGGCCAGCAGCCGGCGCAGGGCCTGAAAGAAGGACGCCGATGGCACAAAAGGCCAGGCGGCCGGCTGGCCGGGACTGGTGGCGCGAGACCAGGTCAAACTCAGCTGCTTCATGGTCGAACAGCCTCGCTGGAAAACGGCAAGGCCGAGCGCATCCACTCGTCGGCCTTGAGCACAGACCATCGGCGCTCGAAAGCCTGAGCCTCGGCCTGACGCTGGGCCCAGCGCATCATCCTCTGCGCAGACCGGGCCAGCACAGGCGAGGGACGGCTGGCCAAGCGCACCAGCGCGCGACGCAACGGGCCAGGCAGCACGCGCTGGGCCAGATCGTCATCGGCGGCGTAGTAGCAGGAGACGCTGCCCGGATCGCCCTGGCGCCCGCAGCGACCGGCCAACTGACGGTCCACCCGCGCCGAGTCGTTCACCTCGGCAATGATCACGTGCAGCCCGCCCCGCGCGGCCACCCCTTCACCCAGGCGGATGTCCGTGCCGCGACCCGCCATGTTGGTGGCCAGCGTGACGCGGCCGGGCTGGCCCGCGCCCGCCACGATCTGTGCCTCCTGGCCATGGGTGAGGGCGTTGAGCACCTGCACATCGGACAAGTCGGCCAGCCGCAAGGCCAGCGCCTGGCTGGCGCCCACGCTGCGCACGCCGACGAGCACCGGGCGGCCCCGGGTGAGTTCAGCACGCACCTCGGCGGCGATGGCGTCCCACTTGGCCACGGTCGAGGGCATGAGGGCGGGGGGGCGGTACAGCGTCTGCCGGGGACGGTGGGTGGGAATGCGGACCACCTTGAGCTCGTAGACACGCCAGAGCTCGTCGGCTGCCTCCATGGCCGTGCCGCTGCAGCCGCTGAGCTTGGGAAAGCGGCTGAAGAAGGCCTGGAAACTCATCTGCGTGAGCGACTCGTTGGGGTCGGTGATGTCCACACCTTCATGCGCCTCAATGGCCTGGTGCAACCCGGCTGTCAGCGCACGCCCGGGGGTCATGCGGCCGGTGAACTCGTCGAGCAGCACCACCTCGCCATCCTGCACCACGTACTGGTGGCCAGGCTTGAAGAAATGCCGCACCAGCAAGGCTTGGCGCAGCAGTTCCTCGCGGCGGGCCGCTGTGCGCCAGACCGGTGGGATCTTGGTGGCCATGTGCGTCAGTCGTTGCTGTGCCGATGGCAGCAAGGTGACCGATCGGGCCTTGGGCAAAAGCAGGTAATCGCGCTCTTGGATCAGCTGGTCTGCGAGTTCGCCAATCCGGCTGACGGCTTCGGCCAGGCCACGGCTTTCGCGTGGAGCGGCAAGGATCAGTGGCGTGACCGCCTCGTCAATGAGGATGCTGTCGGCCTCGTCGATGATGGCGGTGTGCAGGCCCCGCACCAGCAGGCACCCCCCTGCAGCAGGGTCCGGCAGTGACGGCCGTTCCCCGTTCCCCAGCCAGGCGGCCAGCTCGGCCTGGGCCCGCTGACGGTCCGAGCCAGGACCGATTTGGTCACGCAAATGGTCGGCCAGCAGTTCCTTGGCGGTCAGGTAGACCACATCGTTGTCATGCCCCAGCGGGCGCTGCGACGGCTCCAGCTCGCCGTGCACCGAGCCCACCCGCAGGCCGCAGGCCTGGTAGAGCTGCGCCATCTCCTGGGCATCGCGCTGTGCCAGGTAGTCGTTGGCCGTGATGATGTGACACGGACGCCCGCTCAGGCCCGCCAGCACGCCAGCCAGGCCAACGGTGAGCGTCTTGCCCTCGCCGGTGGCCATCTCGGCCAGGCAGCCCTGGTGGATGACCAGCGCACCCATGAACTGCACGGCGTGCGGCTGCAGGCCCAGCGTGCGGCGGGCCAGCTGGCCGACCACGGCCAAGGCCTGGACCAGCTCGCCGCGAGCGTGCGCAGGATCGCGTCGCAAGGCTTGCCGCGCCGCGCTCAGGCGCTGCTGCAAGGCCTGATCATCCAGCGCCGACAAGGCCTCACACGCCGCCAGGACCTGCTCGGCCTGCTGCCGCAGGGCGCGAGCACCCACGCGCCAGCGCTGCCAGCGGCCTTGCCACAGATGGACCACCGCATCGAGTCCCTCCAGCCTCGGCTGCTCGGGGCGCAGCGTGCAAGCGCGGGCCAGCAGGCGTGCCGACGCTGGCCGAGACATCAGAAAGGCGGGTGCGGTCATGCCATTCATGACTGTCCCTCAGACTCGGAACCTGCGTTGCAGGAACTGCCGCGCCTGCCGTTCCCACTGCAGCAGCAGCGGCCGGCTCGACAGCGTCAGGCGCATGGTGCCCACCCGCCCATGCACAAGCACGGCCCGGGTCTGCTCGGGCGAGAGCACCGACTCGATGCGAAAGAAGGGTTCAATGGCCGTGAGTCCCTGCGTGTCGCCGGCGGCCACAGCGATCTCGCCACCGCCGGCCATGCCCAGGGCACGGGCCGGCAGCTGCCCTTGCTCGAAAGGCATGACCGCCGTGCTCAGCGCGCGCAGGTTGACGCCTTCCTCGCCGCGCAGCCGCACCTCGGCCTGCAAGACCTGGTCGCCAAACACGTGGCTGCCCACCTGGGGCAGCACAGCCACAAAGCGCCAGACGTCCTGGTTGACGACGGTGCCGGCAGAGGCGCCCCGCGCCAGCCACTGGCCGCTGGCGCCCTCCAGGTCGCTGGCCACCCAGACACCGGCCACCGGCGCGGCCACCAGCAGCGCCTTTTCGCGTTCGAGCAGGCCCTGCAGGCTCTCTTCGATGGCCTGACGCTGGCGCACGATCGCGCTCAGGTCGGCCACCGCCGCCGCCATGGCCTGGACCTCCTGGGCCTGCATCTGTTCGAGCTGCATCTGCACCAGGCGGATCTGGTAGGCAAGATCGGGGTTTTCCAGCCGCAGCAGGGGCTGCCCCGCCTGCACTGCACTGCCTGGCTGGGCCAGCAATTCGCGCAGAAAACCCTCGCCAGCCATGTGCAACTGCCGCGACTGGCCGGCCTGCACCACACCGGTGACCCGTACCCGGTCTGGCAGCGGCAGACCCGCCAGCACCGCCAGCAACAGAACTGACGCGCCAGAAGTGATGCCCACCGCCTGCAGGCGGTGAAAGGCCAGGGTCGGGCTGGCCGCAAGGTAGCGCAGCAGTTTGTACAGCGGCAGAAGCACCGAGATGAACACCATGAACAAGGCGAGCGCAACGCCCACCTCGAAATACTCGCCAGCAACAAAGGTGATGATGGTGACCATCAGCACGACCCAGTAGGACAGACTGAGCACACCGTAGGCCGGCAGCAGCCAGCTTTCGGTGGAGGTGCGTGCGCCGGGCACCGCATCAGGCAGGCGAAGCAGGTAACGCTCGGCCAGGTAGCGCAATTGCTCGCGCGAGCGCTGGAACAGATTGGGCACTTCGATCAGGTCCACCAGCACGTGATAGCCATCAAAGCGCAGCAGGGGATTGAGGTTGAAGACCAGCGTGGAAACACTGGCCACGAAGATGATGTTGTGCGCCAGCGAGTTGAGCGTGCCCGGGGCGGTATAAGCCCACAGCAAGGCAGCCGCGGCAGCCAAGCCGAGTTCGGCCAACACGCCGGCCAGACCCACCAGCACGCGTTCGCGACGTCTGCGGAAACCCCAGGCAGCGGTGGCGTCCACATACGGCATGGGCGCGAAGATCAGGAACATCAAGCCCAGCTTGTGCACCTCGCCACCGAAGTGCTTGCACACCGCTGCGTGGCTGATCTCGTGCAGAGCCTTGGACAGCAGGAAGCCCAGATACAGCAGTCCCAGATTGGCCGGTGCCAGCAGCCCGGCCCCCTGCTCGAACAGGCGCGGGGCTTCGTCCATCAAGGCCTTGCCACCGGCGATCAGCAAGAGCGCATAAAGACCCAGGCCCAGGGGGCCGAAGGCGCGTCGGATGAAGGGCAGCGCACGCTCGAGCCAGCGGTCCGGGTCCCACAGTGGCACCTTGATGGACATGATGCCCATGAACAGCTGCTGGGTCTCGCGGGCCTGGCGCTTTTTCAGACGCTCGAACTGCGTGGCTGCCGCATCGCCTCGGTCGTACTGCAGCAGGTTCGACAGGTTGAGCTGACCCAGCAGCTGCACCACCTCTTCCTGCGTGAGTGCGCGGTCGGGGTCAGCGCTCAGACAGGCATTCCACGCCTGGTCCACCGTGCGGCCCTCACCCAGCCGGCACAGAAAAGCGTAGGCATCGGGCGTGACCCGGAACCATTCGGAATTGAAGCGATCTCGCAGGATGACCCAGGGCTCGCCTCGAAACTGCTGGCGGTGTGCACTGACACTGCTGCGCAACTGCACGCGCACCGCACTGACGCGGTGCCAGGCATCGCTGAAGGTGCGGGCACCAGCGTCTTCGAGGTTCATAGCCAGAAAAACTCCCGCAGGAAACGCACGGTGCGCTGGGTAAGGACCCAGATCAGCGGACGGTCTCCCGCATCCAGCTTGGCATTTCCACCCATGCCGGGTCGCCAATCGGGCTGGTGCTGACCCGCAAGCGCGGCGCGGGCCAGGTACACCGTGCGACCGTCCTTGCTCACTGCCGCCGGATCGAGCTGGGTCAGCGTGATGGGATAACGCTCGCCCGGACGACCCACCAGCGCGAATTCGCCGCGGGTGCCCACGCGCACTTCGTGGACATAGGCCTGATCGATCTCCAGCTCCAGGTAGGTGCGGGTGGTACGCGCCAGCTTGAGCAGCAGATCGCCCTTGCGCACCGGTGCACCCAGGTTCTTCTTGAGTTCACCCTCGATCACCACACCGTCGTAGGGGGCCTTGACCTGCGCATTGGCCAGCTGGAAGCGGGTGAGCTCGAGCTTGGCCAGGGCCTGCTGCTGACGCGCCAGCGCGATCTGCATCTCTGCCAGCTGGCGAGCGGCCATGGCTTTTTCAGCCTCGCGGGTGTACCTGACCAGATCGGCATCGGCCATGGAGGCTTCGAGCAGCAAGTCACGGGTATCGAGCTCGACCAGGGTGGTCCCGCCCGCAACCTCGTCACCCACGTTCACGTGCACCTCGCGCAAGTAGCCATCGAAGGGCGCTGGCATGAAGAGCAAGTCGCGGCTGCGCACAGCCAGGATGGCGTCAACCCGGTAATTCCATGGCCAGATGGCGCCAACCAGCAGGAACAAGGCCGCGCCCAGGGCTGCGGCCTTGGCTGCGGTATGCCGAGGCCCCAGCAGCTGCGCCGCACTGCGCCGCATGGCATCCCACCAGCGCAGCCCGAACCAGCGGTCCTGTGCCTGCAAATGGGTCAGCCAGGCACAAACAGCCTGGCCGGTCTGCTGCAGCTCCCACAGCTCATCGGCATCAAAACCGCGGCCCATCCGCTCCAGACTCAAGACGCCAACGACACCACCAGCCCCATCGAGGGGCACGGTGCACATCTGCGGCGTCGGGCCCTCGGCAGCGGCCAGGCGAGCATAGGCCGCATGGGCTCGCAGCACAGCCTGGCTGCCCTCGGTCTCTGGATAGACCAGGATTGACTCCTGCTCCTGGGCCTCTTCCATGACTTCTTCCAGCGCCCGAGTGATGTTGGACTTCGCATCAAAATGCTCGACGTGGCTGATGGCCACCAAGCGCATGCCCAGACCATGGCGCCAAGCCAGCGAGACACGGTCAGCACCCATGCGGGCGCACAGCTGGTTGCAAAGGTCCATGGCGGCCGGGGTAAAGCGGCTCTGGCGACTGAGCGCATGCGCCAGACGCAAAATCTCGTGAAGGCGCTCGGCCTTGCTGATGGCCTGTGCAGGTCCAGAGGCGGCCGCAACAGCGCCATCCGCGATCCCGGACCCGGAGCCCTCATGAACCCGCCCATCCTGGAGGGCGTGATTCGCCGAGTGCGGCTGCGCCTGATTGCGCACCTGCGCTGGTTCGCCTAAAGCCGCAGATGGGGCCGTGAAGCGCAGGGCATGGGCTGATGCACGCCGGGCCAGTGACTGCACCAGAGGCATGTCCCTGTCCTCGGGCAAGTCCATCAACAGCACGGCCACCATTCGGCTGCCCAATCCACCCATCTCCATCAGCCGAAACGCAAAATCGCTGTAGTCCTCATCGTGCAGCATGGCTTGCGTGGAAAGCCGCGAGAGCAGTCGCAAACTGCGACGAGCATCTTCTGCTGTCTGTGTGGATGCACGAGGCCACTGCGCCAGAGCCTGCCAAGGCAAGCCGATGCCAGAGCTCAACAGCAGCGCACGTTGGGCACCACTCGTGTTCACCAGCACTTGCAGAAACAATGGCCAAAAAGCATCCGCAGGCCCGACAAAGTCTTCCAATGGCTTGAAAGCCCTGTCTGCCGCCAGCTGCGGCTCATCGATTTGCTCGGACGTCATGACCTGAGACCTCAAAAGATGATCCGGCCCACAACGCCTGGCTTGACAGAGCCGTCAGCGTTATCAAACTCGGCAATCACCTCCACAAGTCCGCTGGCGGCATCGGTCACTGGCGAGACAAAAACAAGCTGCGCTTGGCGTGTGGACTCCTTGTTGTCCAGGCCCAGGGCAATGGTCACACTGCGCCCTGCCTTGAGCTTCAGGCCCAAAGCCGCATTGACGGTGCCCATGAAACGCACGCGGCTGGTGTCGACCAAATGGATCACAGGTTCATTGGGTGCCACGCTCTCGCCTGCGCGAAACAGGATCTTGGTCACCACACCAGACATGGGCGCGCGCAGGTGGCGCCGCTCATACGCCTCGGCCGCCAGCTCCAACTCGACTTTCTCTCGCTGCTTGGCCACTTCCAGTGCTTTGCGCTCGGCAATCACATTGCTCAGCGCGAGTTCCTCGTCTTCAAACTGCTTGCGTGCAATGCCGCCGGATTGCAACAAGGGGCGCAAGGCATCCACCTGCTCAGCCAGTACTTTTTCCTTGCTGCGCAACTCGGTCAGACGCGCCACGTCGGCCAGCAAAAGTCGACGCCGCTGAACCTCCAGCTCTTCGAGGGCGCGATCCAGACGCAACAGCTCCTGACCACGGCCCACCCGTTGACCTTCCCGCACCAGCAAGCTCTCGATGCGCCCCTGAACCGTCATGCTGAGCTTGGCATCGCGCAGGGCCTGGGTCACGCCGGGTGCCATGCCGATGCTGGACGGCGCAGCGCTGCGTGGGGTTGCCTGCGCGGGGGGAGCGGACTCAACCGCAGCCTGCGCAGGCCGGACCGGCGCGGACGCAGCCAGCTGAGCGAGCGCCACCGGCCAGACAGCGGCAGCGCTCGCCCACAGGACAAGGCATCGCAGGATCAAGGAAGACGCTCCATCAGCAGGCCCTGAGCCGCTTGCAGCAAGGTACGGGCACGTGCGTAACCCACCTGTTGCTCCTGCACCGACAAACGGGCATTGATCACGCGCTCCTGTCGCAGCAGCAACTCGCGGGTATCGCTGCGACCAGCGTTGAACTTGACACGCTCGGCAGCCAGCTGCTCACCCTCGCGCGTGGCCACTTCGCGCCACAAGGTCCAGCGCTCAGTCATGCTGGTCAGCAAGGCCGCGCTGGTGTCAATGTCTACAGCGATCTGTGTTTCCAGGGCCTTGACCGCCAGCAGGGCATCCTCGCGGCGGAGCAAGGCAGCCTGCAGGTCGGCGTCGGCCTGCTTGTTGGCGCCCAGCGGCACATTGACCTGCACGCCAAGGGTCCAGGCGGGGTAGTTTTGCATGCGCTGCCACTCCAGCGCCTGGCGACCACTGAACTCCAAGCCGCTGAGCCCATAACTGGCGACGAGGTCGATGCGCGGCAGTTTCTGGTTCTTGGCATAGACCAGCTGAATGCCCTCGCGCTCGGCCTGGGTCTTGCGCATGAGATAGTCGTCGCGCTTGGACAGCGCGATGCGCAGGCTTTCGGCGGCATCGACTGGCGTGGTCTCGACCGCAGGCAGCTCGTCGACCGCCCTGAACAGGGTCGGCGAAGGATCCATCATGAGCATGGCGCGCAGGCGGTTGGAACGTTCTCGCTGGTTCTGAATGGCCTCGCTCAGCGCCGAACGGTAGCGCGCCAGCGCGTTCTCGACCTCCCAGACCTCGGTCTGGGCCAACCGGCCCAGGCGGCGAAGCGCCTGCGCCTCGCCGAGCAGCCGGGTGCTGGTGTTGATCTTTTCCTGGGCAGCACTGACGCGCTGCTGTGCAAAGACCAGCTCGTGGTAAGCCAAAATGGCCTCAGCCACCACGCTGATTTCAGTGTCGCGGCTGGCATGGTCCGCTGCCACAGTGTCCAGCCGCGCCATGTTCACCCTGGCCTGGGTCACCTCGGCTCCGGCATCACGGGCCAAGGGCTGGGTCAGCGAAAACCCCAGAGTGCTGCGGTTGTACGCAGCGTCATCCGATGGACGCTGGGGATCAGGCTGATTGGTCAGAAAGCGTGAGAGCGCGGATTTCACCTCGAGTTTCGCTCCCGTGGCTGGCACCACCGTCGAAACACCGACCGAGACGTCGTTGCCTTCGCGCCTGTAGATACCTCGGTCTGACTGAAGGAGGGCCTCTTCGAAAGTCCGCTTTTGCGTGGTCACGCCACGCAGCGCTGCAATGTTGAGCTGCGGTTGAAAAGCACTCTCGGCACGTTCAATGCCAGTGGCCGTGATCGCCGCCTCAGCCTGTTTGGAGAGGATGGAGCGGTTGGTCTCCCGCAGTCTGGCCACGACATCGCGCAGGCTCAGGGCCTCGGCCTGCACCAGGGGGGCGACCAGCGTGGCCTCCGCGCGGGCCGCGCGCGCCGCCGCAGCCCTGGCCTTGGCGGCCGACTTGGTCTCTGGCTTGCTCGACGAGGGGGAAGTGGCCTGCGCAGCGGCCGACTGTGCGCCCGCAGCGATGATGCTGGCCAACAGCACACAGCGAAGTGTGAGGGGATGGATGCTTGCCATGGGGCTCCTTGCGATCACAACAACCGTCGCCTCCGGACACAGTCCGGCGGCGACCCGAGCGTTCACTGCACCGTGTCGGTGGCCTTGACGCGAGTGGCCTTGTCTTTCGCTGGCGGTGGGGGCGACTTCAGGCTGGCCAACCGCTCGATCTGAGCCAAGGAAATCAGGTGGGCATAGATCGCTGGCAGGTAGCCTTTTTGGCGGACTTCCAGGAATTTCTGGTCGCTGAAGTTGTTCAGGCGCTCTTCATTGATGACGTAACAGCCGGTGATGTTGCGCGCCTGGTTTGCCGTATTGACACGCATGTTCAGGGGGGTCAGCAAGTTGTTCTGCACCAAAAAGCGCGTGAACTCGTGCGTGACCTGGTCCATCTGCTGCAACTCTCCGAGGTAACGCTTGACGTTTTCAATCACTTGCGTGGGATTGCCCTGTTCGTCAAACATCGGGGCCCCCTCGGTGTCACTCAACAACTCGCTGGCCTCGTCAACGCACACGATGTAACGATCTTCCTCAGTCGCCTTGCTCAGGGCAAAGGGGTAGCGGCGGATGATGGCGGGTATGTAAGACGCGCTCCAGTTGCCCTTGTCGTCAACAAAGAGGTTCTCGCCCGCATCCAGGCCCATCAGCACAACCGGTCGAAACTCGTCCTTGCCCTGATCTTCGAGAAACAGCAGCGGATAAATCGAAGCTGCCCTGGCAAATTCATGGGTGGTGATGTAGGCGATGTGAAATTTAGAGGCAAATCGGAAATCATTGGCCACCTTGATTTTCTTGTTGGCGTGGCGCTCTTTGTTGACGGGGACAACTTGCTCAAACATGCGGACCTCTCTTTGCATGGGACTGTCCAGAACAGGACATTTCAGAACAATGAGCTCTCCCCGCCTTTCTCCTGTTTTTCTTTTTCAGAAACCCACCAGAACGTCAAAATCGCCAGATTTGTGACGCAGAGCGAGGTATTTACTCATTACCAGTTTTTGAGGATATAGAGATGTAAATCGTCAAACAAGAGAGCGACGTCGACATATTCCGACAAGAAACGACATGTAGTTCTAAAAAGTTCTATCTTCTTTTTTAGCGAACCTTTTATGCTGGGAAAAAACCGACCGGCCCACAGCGCACAGACCTGAGCGTGCCAAAAAACAACATGGACACCCGCCGTGAAGCGATGCAGCGCATGTGAAGGATCGGAAGGGAGACTGGCTGCCGCCGGACAGACGGGACGCACGTCATGCGCGATCAGAGCGCGTCTGGTCTGCCGCTGACGCCCTCATTGCACACGAAAAGGGGCAACAAAGGCATACCCGAGACGGTGCACCGTCTCCAATGGCAAATCGACCCCTGCCGACTCACGCACCTTGTTGCGCAAGCGGCGGATGAGCACCTCCATGCGGCGATAGTCGTAGGTCTGCGGGTCGTGTCCGAGGGCCAGGACCAGCTCCTGGCGGGCGACCACGCTGCCTGGCTGCGTGGCCAGCCGCTGCAAAACCAGCAACTCCGAGTGCGTCAGTCGAACCGAAACACCGAAGGGTGGTTGCAACAGCCAGCCCAGTGGCTGGAGCAACCAGCGGTTGTCGGCTTGTCCCCGCAAACGCCTCCAGAGGTTCTGCAGCAAAGAGGAGAGCTCTTCGAGTGCCACGGGCTTGACCAGGTAAATGTCGGCGCCGGTTCGCACCCCCTCGATGCGCTGATGCTCCTGACCACGCGCCGTGGTGATCACGACCCCCTTGTCAAGCCATCCTGACTGGCGGGAGAGCCACTGCAAGCCATCTCCATCGGGCAATCCAAGATCCAGGATAAGGATGTCGAAGTCGTGCGTGCGAACCCAGGAATCCACGGCTGCCAGACTGCCCACGCCGTCAGCCACCATCCCTTCAAGGTTGAGGAATGTGACGACAGCATCCAGCAAATCTGGCTCGTCTTCGACCACCAGCACGCGGGGCTGGGAAGAAACATTCATGATGGTTTTTCCGCAAGGTGGCTGGGTAACCACAGACAAAACGTGCTGCCATGGCCCGGGACACTGTGCAATTCTATGGACCCTTTGAGCAGAAAGGCGATGCGCCTCACAAATGCCAGGCCCAGACCGATGCCGTGAACAGGCCCCTCGGGTTGAAGGCGAACGTAATCATCAAAAATCCTCGCCTGCTGCTCGGCACAGATGCCCGGGCCCTGGTCAATGACGGCAACCCCGATGCGGCCGGGTTCACGACGCAGCTCGATGCGAACAGCCGTTGCGGGCTCCGCGTATTTGCAAGCGTTGTCCAGCAAGTTGTGAACCGCAATTTCGAGCAGGCTTTCGTCCGCACGGATCTCCCAGCCAAGATTGACCGGCGACACACCAGGGAGGTCCACCTTCTCTAGGGATATGCGGTGAGTGGATTGGTATTGAGGGTTGGAGTGCAAGAAATGCTCCAGCCAGCGGTCGATCCGCAGATTCTCTATGTGCAGGTCGTTTTCGAGATGGTGCAAGCGCCCTCCCTGCAGCCAGCGCTCGAAGAGCTGAAGCAGGCGCCGAGTGGCACTGAACATGATTTCAAGGCGTCTTGAGACCTCCTCATTGACCGATGGCGACTGACGACGTAAGACGCTGATCTGGGATTGGATAATGCTCAGCGGATTTCGGAACTCATGCGAGATGAGCGCACCAAAACGGACGTATTGGTCCAGCAGCAATTGCTGCTTCTCAAGAACCTCTTGCAACTGCGACGTGCGGGTGTGCACGGCCTGCTCCAAACGCTCTTCCGATGCTTGCAGTTGGGTGACCAGGTTTTGCTCCAGCTGCAAAGCTGTGGATTGCGCCATGTCTCTTTGCGCGCGCTCCTGATGAACAATGTCTGCCAAGGCAAAAGCCAGCAAAAGCATTTCCAGCACCGAGCTGATTTGCAAGGCATAGAGCGTCAGGACGTTGCTGGGAACCCAGCCCAACATGCGAAAGGACGCAGTCAAGACGCCGAGCCAGAGCACCGTCCATGCCAATATGAAAAACCGCGTGCCTTTGATCCCTTGGCGCAAGGCCCTTGCGCACGCAACCAGAATCAGCAAACCCGTCGGCCCCGCCAACGCGATGAGCAGCACATAGGTGGTTTGCAATTGCCAACCGAAGATGGAGGATCCCAGAAAATAGAACGCGAATGCCAGCATGAATGCTTCTGACACCCTCAGGCTTCTGGCGATCCAGGGCATGTGCTGATCGAGCTGCAAGAAGGCGCGTGAGAACGACAGGGAAAATGCGCCAGCAAGACACAGAAAAAACGTCTGTGCGACGCGGTCAAAAGCGGGGGCCTCTGGCCAAATGTAAAGACGCCCATACCCGTTGCCACTGAGCATCCCTGCACCCAGCATCAGGGCAAACACGACATACAAACCAAAACGCCTGTCCCGCAGCGATATGGCCAGAAAGAGGTTGTACACAGTGATGGCCGCCAGCGCGCCAAAATAAAGCGCCTGCAAGACCGACGAGCGTTGGACATGCTGCAGAAAATCGGTGGGTGCCCAAATGCGCAAAGGGACTGTCAAGGCCGCATCAGACCTCACCCGCATCAGCAATTGGTTGTCACCAGGCTCGAGTCGCAGAGGCAGGGAAAGAAAACGGTGCTCCAGCTGTTCTTTGGCGCGACTTCTCATGGCGCCCGCGAGGACCTGACTGCCATCCGGCATGTACAGATCTACCCAGTCCGGCGCCTGATAAGCGAGCTCCAGCACCACCGTCGAAGCGCTTGTCGAAGGGTGGTGGATTTTCACCAATAACCACTGCGCCCGCTGGCTGAAGCCCAGATTGATGTTGTTGTCCGTGGTTTGTATCGGCCGAAAATTCCCCTTGGCCACATGAGACTGAACAAGCGCAAGGTCAAAAGGCGTTTCTGTCGTTTCCTCCAGGTACTCCACCTGCCAACGAAGACGCTCGCCAGCAAACCCCTGCGGGTTTTCTGCCCACAAAGCGCTTGCACCTGCCAGCCACAAGACCGCCAGGCACAGAAGACGCCAGAGCAACTTGAAACATTTTTGCATGCTGGACTCACCAGGCTGAAATACAAACCCTGTTCGCACATGCCGTCAGCAGCCCGCCTGCCAACCGGCAAACCCCGCCGCCCGCGTCTGGCAAGCCGGACCTTCGCCAAAACCATGGCCCCAAGGCATTGACGATGCATTGCTTCAGGGTGCAGAGCAGCGCCTGGGCACGGGTAGAGTTGAGGAGTTTCATGCCCCATAGTGTAAAAAGCCCCTGCGCTTTCGCTTCAGGGGCTGGTCTCCACGCTGGCGAGGCTTCACGGCAGATCAAAGCGATCTGCGTTCATGACCTTGTTCCAGGCGGCCACAAAGTCCTGCACAAACTTGCCGGCGTTGTCATCCTGGGCGTACACCTCGCTGATGGCGCGCAGCTGCGAGTTCGAACCGAACACCAGGTCCACCCGGGTGCCGGTCCATTTCACGGCGCCGGTCTTGCGGTCGCGGCCTTCAAAGGTCTCCTCGCTGGCATCGGTCGGGGCCCAGGCCACGCCCATGTCGGTCAGCTGAACAAAGAAGTCGTTGGTCAGCTGACCCACGCGGCTGGTGAACACACCGTGCTGGGCGCCCCCCGTGTTGGCGCCCAACACCCGCAAGCCACCCACCAGCACCGTCATCTCGGGTGCCGACAAGCCCAGCAGCTGCGCCTTGTCCACCAGCAGCTCTTCGGCGCGCATGCGGTAGGCTTTCTTCTGGTAGTTGCGAAAGCCGTCTGCCACCGGCTCCAGCACCGCAAACGATTCGGCGTCGGTCTGCTCGGCGCTGGCGTCGGTGCGGCCCGGGGTGAAGGGCACGGTCACGTTAAAGCCTGCGGCCTTGGCGGCGGACTCCACGGCGGCGCAGCCACCCAACACAATCAGGTCGGCCAGCGACACCTTTTTGCCACCGGCAGCACCGCTGTTGAAGCCGCGCTGCACTACTTCGAGCACCGCCAGCACCTTGGCCAGTTGGGCTGGCTGGTTGGCTTCCCAATCCTTCTGCGGCGCCAGGCGCACACGGGCACCGTTGGCGCCACCGCGCTTGTCCGAACCCCGGAAGGTGCTGGCCGATGCCCAGGCCGCGCCCACCAGCTCGCTCACGCTCAGGCCACTGGCCAGAATGCGGGTCTTGAGCTCGGCCGCGTCGGCGGCGTCGATCAGCGGGTGGTTCACCGCTGGCACCGGGTCTTGCCAAATCAGGTCTTCTGCCGGCACTTCTGGGCCCAGGTAGTTGGCCTTGGGGCCCATGTCGCGGTGGGTCAGCTTAAACCAGGCGCGGGCATAAGCGTCGGCGAACTCGTCGGGGTTGTTCAGGAAGTGGCGAGAAATCTTTTCATAGGCCGGGTCCATGCGCAGCGACAAGTCGGCCGTGGTCATGTGCGGCGGGTGCTTCTTGCTGGGGTCGTGCGCGTCGACGATCATGTCCTCGGGGTCGACGTTCTTGGCGCGCCACTGAATCGCACCTGCCGGGCTCTTGACCTGTTCCCACTCGTACTTGAACAGCACCTTCAGATAGCCCATGTCCCACTGGGTGGGGTTGGGTTTCCACGCGCCTTCAAAGCCGCTGGTGGTGGTGTCGCCGCCTTTGCCGCTGCCGTGGGTGTTGATCCAGCCAAAGCCCATTTCGTGCAGCGGTGCGCCTTCGGGCTCGGGGCCCATCTTGGCCGGGTCGCCTGCGCCGTGCATCTTGCCAAAGGTGTGGCCGCCAGCCACCAGGGCCACGGTTTCGTAGTCGTTCATGGCCATGCGCGCAAAGGTGTCGCGCACATCGTGGGCCGACAGCTTGGGGTCGGGGTTGCCGTCCGGGCCTTGCGGGTTCACATAAATCAGGCCCATCTGCACAGCGGCCAGCGGGTTGTCGAGTTCGCGGTTGCCGCTGTAGCGGCTGTTGGGCTTGTCGCTGGTGGCCAGCCACTCTTTTTCAGCGCCCCAGTACACGTCCTCTTCCGGGGCCCAAATGTCGGCGCGGCCGCCACCAAAACCAAAGGTCTTGAAGCCCATGGTTTCCATGGCCACGTTGCCACACAGCACAAACAGGTCGGCCCACGAAATCTTGTTGCCGTATTTCTTTTTGATCGGCCACAGCAGGCGGCGACCCTTGTCCAGGTTGCCGTTGTCGGGCCAGCTGTTGATGGGCGCAAAACGCTGGTTGCCGGTGTTGGCGCCGCCGCGGCCGTCGGCCGTGCGGTAGGTGCCGGCCGCGTGCCAGGCCAGGCGAATGAACAGACCACCGTAGTGGCCGTAGTCGGCGGGCCACCAGTCTTGGCTTTGTGTCATCAGCGCGGCCAGGTCTTTTTTCAGGGCGGCGTAGTCGAGCTTCTTGAATTCTTTTTTGTAGTCGTAGTCCGCGCCCATGGGGTTGGACACCGGCTGGTGCTGGTGCAGGATGGCCAGGTTCAGCTGGTTCGGCCACCAGTCGGCGTTCGACTGTTGGCCGTGGGTGCTGCGCGCGCCACCTGCAGCATGGAACGGGCATTGGGCGGTGGAAGCTGAGGTCATGGTGCTCTCCTGATGAAAAGAGGAGGCTCAGCAGGCCAGCGCCAGCGCGCAGGGATGGCCATGCAGAGCACTCGGTGAAACAAGGAGCACCCAGTCTAAGAAGCGCGGACGGTATTTGGCCAATCCGTTGTCTCAATCTCCGTGATTGAAAAGGCCAAAGTGGATGGGCTGCGTGCTGCAAACCACCACGGCACTCAAGGCTGTGGCTTGGCGCACCACCGCGCGTAGCCAGAGGCCCGCAACTGGCAAGCCGGGCATTCGCCGCAACCATACCCCCAGCCGTGGCGCTGGCTGCGGTCCCCCAGATAGCAGGTATGGGTGTGTTCGGCGATCAAATCGACCAGGGCCTGGCCGCCACCTTGCGCATCGGCTTCTTGACCCAAGTCATGCGCGAGCTGCCAAGTTTGCGCCTTGTCGATCCACATCAGCGGTGTCTCGATCAAGAGCTTGCGATCCATGCCCAAGGACAGGGCCACTTGCATGGCTTTCATGGTGTCGTCTCGGCAATCGGGGTAGCCCGAGAAGTCGGTTTCACACACCCCGGTCACCAGCACCTGCAGGCCGCGCCGGTAAGCCAATGCCGCGGCCAGCGTGAGGAACAGCAGGTTGCGCCCCGGCACAAAGGTGTTGGGCAGGCCCGAGCTTTGCATGGCGATAGCGGTGTCGCGTGTGAGCGAGGTTTCGCTGATCTGGCCGAGCACACCGGCGTCGAGCAAATGGTCTTCACCGAGCTTGGTGGCCCAGGTGGGAAAGCGTTGTGTGATGGCTTCGCGCACCGCCAATCGCGCTTCCAATTCAACGACATGGCGCTGGCCGTAGTCAAACGCGA
>JACCDW011071781.1_pt1 | contig 58637 bp, 50 predicted proteins | sample 7449781 | NCBI WGS metagenome assembly JACCDW01 (sample SAMN15323449, study PRJNA562643) | freshwater metagenome | isolation source: river surface water | place: USA:Blue River Watershed | collected 2017-08-18
ATTAATAAAGAGTATTGATGGTGGTTTGACTTGGACTCAAACGGGACTAAACTATCAGCAAAAAGATACTCGAGCACTCTCTAGAGTAATTGTAAATCCTATAAATCCATCAATCATTATTGTTGGAGGTAATAATGGAATTCATCGTTCAACAGACGGAGGAATAACATTTTCAACTCGATTCACAGCAGATGTGAAAGACATGGAAATAAAACCTGATAATCCTTCTGTTCTGTATGCAACGAGTGGATCAAAAATATATATATCAAGAGATGCAGGGGACAAATGGTCTGAATTAAAGTCTAATATTCCTTCCACTATTGGAAGAATTGCAATTGCAGTTACACCTGCAGATCCTGAAGCAATTTATGCAGTAACTGCTAAAAGAGGATCCTGGGATTTCGGTGGATTCTATAGATCATATGATGGCGGCGAAACCTGGGAAGCGGGAGCAATATCACCAAATATCATTGGTAGAAATTTGCAAGGTACTGATACAGATAATCAACAAGGTTGGTATGACCTATGTATTGCTGTGTCTCCAGATAATCCAGATTTAATATTTGTAGGAGGTATTAATATTTGGAGATCTACAAATGGCGGAAACAATTGGTCTATTAATACATATTGGGTACCAAATCAAGGTAAACCTTATGTTCATGCCGATATTCATGATTTAAAGTTTGTAAATGGTTCAGTTATCGTTGCTGGCTCTGATGGTGGAGTATTTCAAAGCACTAATAGAGGAGCTGCTTGGTCCGATTTAAGTGATGGTTTAGAGATTACCCAATTCTATAAAATGAGTATTTCTCAACAAAGACCTGAATATATTCTTGGAGGAGCTCAAGATAATGGAACAAGTATGAGATCTGGTGAAGATTCATGGGGTCAAGTTTGGGGTGGAGATGGTATGGCAAATGCCATTGATCCTATAAATGACAAGTATATGTTTGTTTCTTCCCAAAATGGAAATTTTGGTCGATCAACAAATGGAGGTACTTCATTTAGTTCTAGTATTAATGATGCTATCACTTCAGAGGAAGGTGAATGGGTTACTCCGATTGAATTTGCTCCAAATATCAAAACAGGTTCTTCTTCGATCGCATATGCAGGATATAGAGATCTTTGGAGAACTGACTCACTAGGATTTTGGGCTAAGACTTCTAATTTTCCCAATCGGCAATCTCGTATTATGATGATTGCACATTCACCTTCAAGGCCTGGAACTTTGATAGCATCAAATTATAATGCTTCATATATCACTTATGATGAGGGTAAAACATGGCGAGGTATTACTTTTCCAAATGGAGTTGGTCCTTCTGGAATAACTTCTTTCGAGTTTCATCCTGATAATGATAGTATATTTTGGATCTCTATCTCCGGCTATGGTTCAAGAAAAGTATTCCAAACCAATGATGCAGGGATTAGTGCAACAACATGGTTGGATATTTCTGGTGGGATGCCACCTATCCCAGTTAATTGTTTGAAATATCAACCTAATTCACCTGATAGACTTTATGCAGGAACTGATCTTGGGGTCTATTATAGAGACAAAGGAACTAAAGTTTGGATTCCATATAATGATGGTCTCCCAAATGTAGTAGTAAGTGATATAGATATATTAAAGTCAAATCAAAAACTACGTATTTCAACATATGGAAGAGGTGTTTGGGAAGCTGATATGGTAACATGCCCAGAGTTAAGCTGCTCAGTTGAAGTAAAAGGTCCATTGACATTTTGCGAAGGCGATAGCGTAACACTTATAGCACAAGATGGATTTGCTTCTTATGTTTGGAACAATGGTTCAACTGATAAATCCATTACAGTTCGTGCTACTGGTAATTATAGTCTTACTGTGTATGATAAAAATGGATGTCCATCAGGATTTGGTCCGATTGCTGTTACAGTAAATCAAAGAAGAGTCCCAAATATTGTTTCTAATAAAAATATTTTTACGATTTGCAATGATAGCCCGATTACATTGGATGCAGGTGCTAATTTTGACAAATATGTTTGGTCCACTGGTGACACTACCAGAACATTATTAGTAAACAAATCAGGTATTTATACAATAAGTGCAACAAATAGATTGGGTTGCACAGATTATGATACTGTTACTGTATTATCAGGTATTAATCCTGATAAACCAACCATTACACAAAGTAATGATACTCTTTATGCAAGTCCTGCATTTGCTTATCAATGGATATTAAAGGAAACCGATATTCAAGGTGCAACTTCACAATATTTTGTATTGCCAAGATTTACAAGCACAAGAGATTATTCTGTTAAGGCCATATCTGAACAAGGTTGTTTTACACGATCAGATATAATGACAATTTCATCTATACAAGAAATGAATGAATTTGACCAATTTATTGTCTATCCCAACCCTGCCTCAAACGAAGTACTAATTCAAGTACCTCATACTATTTCCGACATTGATATGGAATGCACATTAGTTGATGTAAAAGGTAATAAGCTCATAACCAAGAGAATCTATAGAATAGATGATTATACCTTTGAAATGGGACTACCTGTATTGCAAAGTGGAAAATACTGGCTGCAAATACAGCCAAAGAATAGAAATACCATCAGTTTACCTATCATTATTCAGTAAACTAAAGAGTTAATTAAAGGCTCTGTTTTCCAAATAGTGAAAACAGAGCCTTTTTTATTGAAGATATAGTGTCATTTCTGTATTTTGTACACTTCAAATACGCATAATTACGCCATTTCTTAATTTATTCAAGACATCCATGTCAAAGCAGATCGGCACTCCACTCATTCATTCTGCTCAGTCCGATGCAAATCATGCATTCCATCAATCAAAACTGAATGAATTGCATGAAAAGTCAGAGAAAGTCCACCAGGGGGGAGGACCGAAAGCACTTCATAAACACAAATCTAAAAATAAGCTTACAGCTAGAGAGAGAATTAACTATCTCATTGATAATGAATCGAGTTTCCATGAGATTGCTACATTTGCAGCCCAAGATATGTATCAAGAGCAAGGTGGTTGTCCATCTGCTGGAGTGATTACTGGAATAGGAACTATACATGGTCGTGAATGCATGATTGTTGCAAATGACGCGACTGTAAAAGCAGGTGCATGGTTTCCCATGACTGCAAAGAAGAATATGCGTGCCCAAGAAATTGCAATTGAAAATCATCTCCCTATCATATATCTCGTTGATAGTGCTGGTGTATTTCTCCCCATGCAAGATCAAATATTTCCTGATAAAGAACATTTCGGAAGGCAATTCAGAAATAATGCTATCATGAGTGCTAAGGGAATTCCTCAAATAGCAGCAATTATGGGTCCCTGTGTTGCAGGCGGCGCTTATCTTCCAATCATGTGTGATGAAGCAATCATTGTTGAGGGTTCAGGTAGTTTATTCCTTGCTGGACCAGCTTTGGTAGAAGCTGCAATTGGAGAGAAAATTGAAATAGAAGCATTGGGTGGGGCAATGATGCATTCAGCAATTAGTGGGAATACTGATTATAGAGTGAAGACAGATGAAGAAGCTCTTGATTTAATTCGCGAGCTTATGTCCTCATTCTCACCGTTAAAAGGGAAAAAACATATTTTCGATAGAATTGAAAGTAAGCCTCCTAAATATGATCAACAAGAACTTTACTCAATTTTACCATCTGATAGAACAAAACCATATTCTACACATGAATTTCTTGCGAGAATACTAGATGATTCTTCTTTTGAAGAATATAAAGAAGACTATGGGAAAACAATAATTTGTGGTTATGGAAGAATTGATGGATGGTCAGTTGGTATTGTTATTAATAATAGAGCAATTTCCAAATCTGGAAAAGGTGAGATGCAAGTTGGAGGAGTTATTTACTCTGATAGTGCCGACAAAGCAGCTCGATTTATCATGAATTGCAATCAGAGACTTATACCCCTAATCTTCTTTCAAGATGTAACTGGCTTCATGGTTGGTAGTAGAGCTGAACAAGGTGGGATTATTAAGGATGGTGCCAAACTTGTAAATGCTGTATCGAATACAATTGTACCAAAGATTACCTTTATCATTGGTAATAGTTATGGTGCAGGTAATTATGCAATGTGTGGTAAAGCATATGATCCAAGATTTATTTTTGCTTATCCAACAGCACAAATAGCTGTAATGGGTGGAGCCCAAGCTTCAAAAACATTATTGACAATCAAAGTCGCTTCTTTAGAAAAGGAAGGTAAACATCTTACAGAAGAAGAAAAACAAACATTACTAAAAGATATACAATCAAAATATGATGCTCAAACTACTCCATATTATGCTGCATCTCACTTATGGGTTGATGAAATTATCGTACCTCATGAGACAAGAGAAAAAGTATCAATGGCTTTAACATGTGCATCACATAATGCCGAGATTCCCGTATGGAGATCCGGCGTATTACAAGTATGATTCATTACACATTCTCTATTTTCATGGAGTATATTATCATGTTCAATCGTTCTGGATTCATGTTAACCGCATTGATTATTGCGGCTCTATTCGTTTCTGGTTGTGGTGACAAAAAAAATGCACAACAAGGCGATAAGTCAGGTCCAAGTTATAAAACTTCACTATGGAAAAAATTTGATACTCCACCTGGCGCAGATCCATCTGTTCCAGATAGTTTAGGTGGAGCAGGATTTGAAAAAGTTGCAAAGAATTTAGGCTATACGACATATGAATTCAATGAATTTGATATCAAACATTCAGGCGATCCTAGGGCAGTAGTTGGTGGTCAAATTAGATTTACCATTTCTAGATTCCCACTTAGTTTCCGTCCTTTTTTCTATGGTCAAGGCGCCAATTTCTCAGAAAATCTTCAAATGTCTAATTTGACATATGAATCATTGTGCGCTCTTGGTTTGGATGATCAGCCAGTACCATCTTTAGCTACACATTGGAAAGTATCTGAAGATAACTTGACCTTTACATTTAGAATCGACCCTAATTCTCGTTTTTCTTCTGGTGCTCCTGTAACCTCTGAAGATATTGTTGCTACATTCAAACTTATTATGGATGAAACAATTTTATCACCATCAATGCAACAAATTTTCAGCAAGTATGAAACACCTGTAGCTATTTCAAAATATATTGTTCAAGTGAAAGCAAAAGAGTTTGATTGTAGAGCTTTTAAGACATTTGCTAATAGCTTACTTGTACTTTCAGCAAAAGAAATAGGTGCATTAAGTGGTAAAGAATTTCTTGATAAGTTTCAATTCACACAGCCAGTTGGATCAGGTGAGTATATAGTTCTTGCAGATGATATTGTCAAACAACAAAGCTATACTATCACTAGACGCGATGATTATTGGGCAAAAGATTATCCAACAAGCAAGTATTCCGGAAATTTTGATCAAATCACTTTTGAAGTAATCAAAGATAATCCAACACTTGAATATGAGAAGTTCAAAAAAGGTGAAGTTGATAAATTCTGGTTTACAGGAAATACAACAGACAAATGGTTGGGAGACACAACATATGCTGCAATAAAAAATCATTGGGTGAAAAGAGATCGAGTATTTACAGATGGTGCTGTAGGTACTTCAGGGCTTTTCCTCAATATGCGCAAACCACCATTTGATGATATTCGTGTTCGTCTTGCATTCTATCACTTATTTGATAGAGAATCAATTATCTCTAAGTTATTATTTAATGAATATGAGAGAATTCATTCATTTTATGCAAACACCAAATATGAAAACACATCTAATCCGAAAATTGGATATGATCCTGCAAAAGCAGCTACATTATTAGCAGAAGCAGGCTATACTTCCAAGAATCAAGATGGTATTTTGGTAAAGAATGGTAAACCATTCAGATTAGAATTGGGAATTCCAAAGCCACTCGAGAAATTCCTTACTCCTTATCAGCAAACATTGCGTCAAGCTGGAATTGATTTGCAAATTAAATTTCAAGATGGTAATGCAATTACCAAAAATATTGCGGAAAGAAATTTCAATATCACTTGGGCAAATTATGGCGGATTGGATGATCCCTATCCAAAAACAAGTATAGCTTCAGAGCTTGCTGATAAAAATGACAATAACAATATCACCGGTTTCAAGAACCCTTTTGCTGATGAATTGTTAAAGCAATATGATATTCAATGTGATCCTAAGAACAAAGTTGGAATCATTCGCCAAATCGACAGTATTGAAGCAGTAACATATCATTGTCTTTTAGCATGGACTCCTCGTGGTATTCGTATTGCATATTGGGATAAATTTGGTGTACCTGAATGGGTGCTTGGAAAAACTTCTTCACTTGGTATGCATGATCTTGCAATCATGACAGGTTGGTGGTATGATGCAGAAAAAGCAAAAGCACTAGAAGATGCCAAAAAGAATAACAAACAATTGACAGGTAATTCCTCAATCAGAGAAGTCTCTTATTGGAAGAATCTCAAACGATAAGCATTAGTGAATAGCATTTACGATCAGGATATTACATGCTTCAATATTTCATAAGAAGATTATTATTTGCTGTACCAACCTTTTTTGGTTGTACCATCATTGTGTTTTTTATTGTCAATCTTGCACCAGGCGGACCATATGAACAACAGGTACAAGCATTAAAGGCAGGATCAGGTTTTGGTATTGGATCTGAGGCATCTGGTACAGCAAAGGATGGTGCGGCAACAATTCCTCCAACAGCATTAGCAGAACTCAAAAGATATTATGGTTTTGACAAACCTGTTTATGTGCGGTATCTGATTTGGCTTGGTCTATGGCCAAGAGAAACAGATAGTTATAATGTAAAATTAGGTGAGCCAAGAAATGTTGGTGAAGGAAGATATGTAATAGTGAATCAGTCAAAAGATGGTTCTTATTCCATAATTGACAAGGAAACTAAAGAATCACTATCAAATGTATGGACTGCTGAAAATGCAATTCTTGATTCAACTGGATTCAGACAATTAAGAGTATTTAAAACTGAATATGCTGGCATTCTTACTGGTCACTTCGGAAATTCATATGAATATCGTGAGCCAGTTATAGATTTGATAGCTTCAAGAATACCAATTTCATTACAATTTGGTGTAATTGGATTGGTTTTAAGTTATGTCATTTGTGTGTATTTGGGTATTCAAAAAGCATTAAGACATGGTTCTACATTTGATTTGGTTTCAAGCTCTACAATATTGATTAGTTATTCAATTCCAGGCTGGGCTCTTGGTTTATTATTACTAGTTCTCCTTGGTGGTGGTTCTTTTTTTGATGTATTTCCCTTAGGTGGTTTGCAGTCCAGAGATTATGAATCACTGAGTCTTGGGGAAAAAATATTGGATCGTGCTCATCATTTTGTTTTGCCAGTTATTGCTTCTACTATTCAATCTTTTGCTACATTAACTTTACTCATGAAGAATTCACTTCTTGAGAACTTATCGCAAGATTATATAAGAACTGCTTTTGCTAAAGGTTTGAAAGAGAAACGTATTATTTGGTTGCATGCAATGCGTAATTCTGTTATTCCAATTGCTGCAAACATTGGTCATATCATTGGTATTGCTTTTGTTGGTTCCTTCTTCATTGAAACAACATTCAATATTGAAGGTATAGGTAAATTATCGTACTATGCAATTTTATCTCGTGATTATACAGTAGTATTTGCATTCACCGTTATTGGTGTCATGGTGAATCTTTTCGGTGCAATCATTTCAGATTTTGTTCTTGCATTGATTGATCCACGAATTCGATTTAGGTGATACATGTCTCAAACAGTTCAAAAATCAGGTTCTCGTTCAATCGGTCAAAGAAGATGGCAAAAATTCAAAACCATCAAAAGAGGATATTATTCTTTGATGATTTTGACAACAATGTATATACTTTCTTTTTTGCTCCCCATTCTTGTTAATGATAAAGCGCTTATAGTTCGATATAATGGAGAATACCATTTTCCAGCATTTACATCATTAGTTGCTTCATTTCCTGTAGTGGATCAATTTGTAAGCGTTTTTCAAAGTGGTGAATCTTTAGGACAAACTGGGAATCCAGGTCAAGTACGTTATCGCGAACTTCAAAAACAATATGAACATGAGAATGGTGAAAATTTTGTAGTTATGCCTATCTATCCATATGGTCCAATTGAAGATATTACTACTGAGGGAAATTCAGCATTTATGGAGCCATTAGTCGCTGAGGAAGGTCAAATTGCTAGACTTATGGGTACTGATGAAAATGGCAGAGATGTATTTGCTCGTATGGCTTATGGTTTCAAGGTTTCCATTTCTTTTGCATTAATATTAGTCTTTTTGGAATATTTAATAGGTATACCAATTGGAGGACTATTAGGATTCAAAGGTGGATATTATGATTTGATAGGACAAAGAATCTTAGAAATGTGGGCAACACTACCTACATTATTTCTCATCATTATCGTTGTTTCCTTCATCCAACCAAGTTTTATATTATTAGTACTTTTATTATCTCTCACAGCTTGGATTCCTATTACAACCTATATCCGTGCTGAATTCTATAGAGAGAAATCAAAGGATTATGTTGCTGCTGCAATATCTATTGGTGTACCAACTTGGAAAATTATGTTTAAGCATATTTTGCCAAATTCATTGGTACCAATAATTACAAACTTTCCATTTGCAGTAGTAGCTGGGATTACAGCATTAGTTGCACTTGACTTTTTAGGGTTTGGACTACCACCACCAACTCCAAGTTGGGGTCAAATGCTTAGTACAGGATTGCAAAATCTTACTAAATGGTGGTTAGTATTTTCTCCTATGGCAGCATTGTTTACAACTCTCATCATGATTGTCTTCATTGGCGAAGCGATTAGAGAGGCTTTCGATCCAAAGACATTTTCCAGATTACGCTAATCAATCAAGGTTATTCTTGTGAATAAAGAATTACTCTTCTCAATTGAGAATTTAAAAACATATTTCACGGTTGAAGGTAGAGATGCTAAAGCTGTGGATGGTGTAACATTTGATATCTTTCAAGGTGAAACCCTTGGTTTAGTAGGTGAATCAGGTTCCGGAAAATCTGTTACAGCATTATCACTGATGAAGTTGATTCCAAATCCACCAGGAAGAATAGTTGATGGAAAGATTATGTATAAGGGGCAGGATATTGTTCAATGTACATATGAAGAGATGTATGCCATTCGTGGTAAAGAAATTGCAATGATCTTCCAAGAACCTATGACTTCACTCAATCCTGTATTTCCTGTGGGAATGCAGATTGAAGAAGTAATCATGGTTCATGAAGGTTTAAATAAAGTAGAAGCTCGTCAAAGAGCGATTGAGATGCTGACTCTTGTTGGTATTCCTGCACCAGAAAAGCGTGTTGATGATTATCCTCATCAATTTTCTGGTGGAATGCGTCAAAGAGTAATGATTGCCATTGCACTTGCATGTAATCCAGCATTACTCATAGCAGATGAACCAACAACTGCATTGGACGTGACAATTCAAGCTCAAATACTTGAACTTATGCTAACGCTAAAGGAAAAGAGAAAAGAGGCTGCAATTTTACTTATTACACATGATTTAGCTGTTGTTGCCGAATTATGTAATAGAGTTATTGTGATGTATGGCGGTAAAATTCAAGAAATTGCAACTACTGATGATCTATTTGCACAACCTTTACATCCTTATACTCGCGGATTAATGAATTCAATTCCGCATGCTGATCATCCAGGTGAAAAAGGACAAAGATTAAAGGCAATTCCTGGAAATGTACCAAGTATCTTGAATTTTCCGCAAGGATGTAAATTCTGTTCTCGTTGTACTGAAAAACAAGATATATGCGATACAGTTGAACCTCCATTGATTGAAATAGAACTTGGTCATTTTGTTCGTTGCCATAATGTTAATTCAAAGATAGAAAATGGGAAGCGCTATGAATAATTCATTATTACTAGAAGTAAAAAATCTTCAAGTGTTTTTCCCAGTATTTGGCGGAGTTTTTCAAAAGAAAATAGCTGAAGTTAAAGCAGTTGATGGCGTTTCCTTTGCAATACATAGAGGTGAAACATTTGGACTTGTGGGTGAATCAGGATGTGGTAAGACAACAGTAGGTAGAGCAATTATCAATGTTTTGACCCATGTATCTCCGGATGTCCATATCGGAGGTGAGATTCTATATCATGATAAAGATGGAAATGTACATGATATCACAAATCTTTCTTCATCTGAAATGAAAAAATTTCGTTCTAAGATTCAGATGATTTTTCAAGATCCATATTCATCACTTAATTCAAGATTATCTGTTAAGCAAATCATATCAGAACCACTTGAAATTCATGAACCTCAACTTTCTGCCAAACAAGTAGAAGAGAAAGTCCTGTGGCTCTTGGAGAAAGTAGGACTTCAGCCTGAATATGCCAATAGATTTCCACATGAGTTCTCTGGTGGTCAAAGACAAAGAATCGGTATCGCTCGTGCATTGGCAACCAATCCTGAACTCATTATTTGCGATGAACCTGTTTCTGCATTGGATGTATCAGTTCAAGCTCAAGTAATCAATCTCATGGAAGATTTACGAGATGAATTTGGTATCTCATATTTATTTATAGCCCATGACTTATCAGTAGTTCACCATATAAGTGATAGAATAGGCGTCATGTATCTTGGTAATATGGTCGAAGTTGGAACTTCTGATGAAGTATATTTCGAGCCACTTCATCCATATAGTAAAGCTTTACTTTCTGCAGTTCCAATTCCTGATCCAAAAATGAAAGGGAAGAAAAGAATATTATTGCAAGGTGATATACCTAATCCACTCAATAAACCCTCCGGTTGTAGTTTTAGAACTCGTTGTCCTATTGCTTCGCCCTCATGCTCGGAGACTATACCAACTCTTATTTCCGTTAATCCGACACATACAATTGCTTGTCCTTATTCCATTTGATCAAGTAATAATTTACCATGGTAAGGTCCATCATCTATTCTACGGTGGGAATTTTCTCTGCAGCCTTTGGGCTTAAGGGTTTTCTTTTACCTAATCATTTTATTGATGGTGGAGCAACAGGTATTGCATTATTACTTACGTCTATCTTAGATATTCCTCTACCTTACTTAATCATATTAGTGAATATCCCATTTATCATAATGGGAAGTAAAGTAATCGGTAAGCAATTTGCCTTAAGAACTAGTATTGCTATAGCATCACTTGCTATAGTGCTTCTGTTTGTAGATTTTCCAATAATTACAAATGATAAATTACTTGTTGCAATTTTTGGTGGTTTCTTCTTAGGTGCTGGAATAGGACTTAATGTACGTGGTCATGCAGTTATAGATGGTACAGAAGTTATGGCTATTTTGTATTCTAGGAAGTTTAAGACAACAATAGGTGATATAATATTAGTTACCAATATCATCATTTTTAGTATTTGTGCTTATTTACTATCAATAGAAACTGCATTATATTCTATGGTAACATACATGGTTGCTTCGAGAAGTTTAGACTATATTACCATTGGGATAGATGAATATTTAGGAGTAACAATTGTTTCAGATAAATGTACGATCATAAAAGATATGATAACTGAAACATTTGGCAGAGGAGTAACAATTTACAGAGGAAAAGGGGGATATGGAAAGAGAGGTCATATCGAAGATAAAGATATTTTATACTCAGTTATCACTCGTTTTGAAGTAAGTAAAATATCGCAAGAGATTGAGAATATTGATGCGGATGCATTTGTTGTTATGTCACCAGTAAAAGACACTATTGGTGGTATGATTAAAAAGAGGCATCTATAAATAAAAAAAGCCCCAAATGGGGCTTATGTGATCCCGGTAGGTCTCGAACCTACGGCCCTCTGATTAAAAGTCAGATGCTCTACCACTGAGCTACGGGATCAACCATGAGCAACAAAATTACGTATATTTTAAAAATTACGCAAGATAGATTTTCAAATACTTAGCTATTTTCTTCAGTTTTATGGAAACAAATCTATGAAAACATTTAATAGATTTATCGTAAGTACATTGTTTTTCATTCCTTTGTGTCTTTCTGGAGTCTATGCTCAAAGCTCTTTTGGTGTTTTTGCAGGTTTAGCAACTCCATCTGATTTAGTAAATCAAGTTTATAATACAGATTTAATAAAGTCAACAGATGTAACAGGTATACTTTTGAGAGAAGCAGCAACATCTGGATATACAATTGGTGCTCGCATCCGTCAGAATATAGATGATCAGTTTTGGTTTACAGGAGGAGTTTCACTAGCCAGATTTCCACAAAGTGTTATTCCTATTATCAATCAAGTGAATCCTAAAGATACTCTAGCTATAATGACAACAGTTCAAAATGTCATACCGATACAAGCAGGGATGATGTATCAATTCAATAAAGGCTTGGTATCTCTCTATGTTATAGGTGATGTTACATATAATTATTTGATGAATTCAGTGGATGTTGATTACAATAACCAATCATTTCCATTGCCACCGGAAGATGAAACTAAAGAGAGAATTGGTTTTGGAGTGGGATTAGGTTTGGATGTTCATTTGAAAATAATTACTGCTTCATTGGAAGCCAAGATGAATACAATCAATTTTATTGGTAGATCGCCAAGTGAACCGGAGAAAAGATTCTTTTCATTGACATTAGGAGTTCATTTCGGTCAAACTCAATCTGACAAACCATAGATTCATGGATAAAAGTACAGTATCACAGAAACATGAAGATGATCTTGTTATCATTAGATCAGTTCTATCGGGAGATAATGCACAGTTTGAATTATTATGGCAAAAGTATAATAAGCAAATATTTGCAAGTGTTCTAAAGCTCGTAAGAAATATTGACGATGCTGATGATATAGTGCAAGATACATTTCTCAAAGCGTATAATGCATTACATTCATATAATCAAACATTTCCATTTCCTGCTTGGCTATACAAAATAGCTTCAAACACTTGTATAGATTATTTCCGTAGAAAGAGAATTCGACCGATTTCTATAGAAAATCTCAATAAGGAAGGAGGCGACATTTATGATATTATATCAGATAAGTCTATTCCAGTAGATGTTCATATCATTAATAAAGAAACAAAAGAAGAATTGTTGAGAGCAATTGAGCAATTACCAATAAGATATAAACAATGTATTCAGCTTAGACATTTTGAAGAATTATCATATGAAGATATATCCTTGAAAATGAATCTACCATTGGGAACAGTGAAAATTACATTATTTAGAGCGCGTAAAATGTTGTTAAACCTGCTTTCTGATAAAGACTTGAACTAAGAACAATGCAATTCAAATTAAAGGACATACAAATTCCTTTGGGAATTACATTGAAGATACTTTTACTTTCAATTGTAGGTATAGTATCGATATATCTACTATATGTACTTATCGATAAAGTATTATTACATCCTCCAGTAACAGCAATTGTTCCTGTAGATAAAAGAAGAACTGTTTCGGATGTTTATATACAATTGAATATCATTAATGCATCGGGTAAACAAGGTGTAGCCAAAAAAACTATGAATTATTATCGAGAAAGAGGTTTTGATGTAGTTGAAATATCTACTGCAGATACTTTTTCCAGTATTTCATATGTAATTAATCATCTTTCTGATACTGTATCAGCAAGAAATGTTGCTTATGCTATAGGCCTTTCAGATACAACTATTAAACATGATTATGATACAACTTTATATCTTCGTGCATCAGTAGTTATTGGAACCGATTATTATAAACTTAAACCTTTCAAAGAGTAATAATATGCAGTACTTCCTTGTAAAGTCAGAACCTTTTAAATATCCCTGGTCTCAATTTGAACAAGATAAAAGTACATTCTGGGATGGAGTCAGAAATTATCAAGCGCGAAATACATTAATGTCCATGAAGAAGGGTGACTTAGTATTATTTTATCATTCCAATGAAGGACTTGAAATTGTTGGCATTGCAAAAGTATCTAAAGAGTATTATCAAGACCCAACAACAGAAGATGCACGATGGTGTGTAGTTGACTTAAAAGTTCACAAGAAGCTCAAGAACCCTGTTTCATTATCTGTAATTAAGCAAGATCACATTTTACAATATATGCCATTAGTAAAACAATCTAGATTGAGTGTGATGTCAATTACTGAAGATCAATTTTATAGAGTAATGGATTTGGCTGGTACGAAAGTTTAGAATATCTCTTTGAGTACTTTTTGTATGAGATCATTTGAAAAACCTTGTCGGAATAAGTGATCCTTTACTTGTAATTTCTTTTTTTTATCATCTCTAAATGAGATCGAACGAAGTTTTCTTTCAGCTGATTTCCTTGCTGTATCTATTGCTATTTCTTGGGGATAATAAATAGGGAGATAGGTGTTAATAATATTGTCATTTACCCCTTTTTCAGACAATTCTCTTTTTAATCGAAAATAACCATAATACTTCCGATTGATTTTGGCTTTTATAAAATTCTCAGCAAATACCTCATCTGAGAGATAGTTAAAATCTTTTAAAAAAATAATTGATTTGCCAATTATTTCTTCTCTATAGCCCAAATCTTTTAATTTGTTTCTTACCTGTTTCTCAGTCCTAAGTGCATAAGTGGCAAATGACAATGCTGATTTTTTTGCATTGATTAATTCTTCTCGAAAAAGAATATCCTGCAAAAATGTGCTTGAGATAATCATGTTTTTAGAAAGTTCATATTCGAATATTAGGTCTCTTTCAATTAGAATAGAACTTTCATCATTGAAGCAAACAAAACACTTTCCTCTTTTTCTTGCAGCAATGATTTTAACGATTCTTCTGTCAATACTCTTGTCGGATGATTGTGCGATTTGATCCATCTGTTTCAGGAACTAATAATATACTGTAATTCTTTCCAAGCGAAATCAATACATTATTGAGTGAAGCATAAATGAGTGGAGGATTTTGCCATTTAATAAGTGAAAATGATAGTCTACGCTCTCTATCAATAGTTATATAATCAGAGGATATTTTGTATCCAATTCCACGAATCTGAGAATTAAAATCTCTTGATTTATCTCGATTCAATGAATCATTGTATAACCTTATATCATAATCTAAATATAAATCAACTTCGGATCCTGGACTTAAATTAATCACACGGATTTTGGTCAGTTTACTATCCAATTGGCTACGATTATATGAATAATCTAAGATACTTTTATTTTCATCAATTATATAATTATACCTTTTTGTAGAGTCATTTGCAGTAATATTTGCAGTTGTAACTCCTGTAGATATCATTGTTGTTCTATTCAATGGAATTACTGTAGTTAAAACTCCATCAGATTGTAAAGTAGCATTCTCAATTATAGATCCAACTGTTATTGTATGACTTGTCTGTTTCGATGCAGCATGAATTAATTGTAAAATAGCACCTGACTCAAATCGAATAATATCTCCTGATCCTTCCTCTAATGCACAAATAATATCTGGAGCAATTATAAATAAGTAATTATTATCATTTTTAACTTGTCCTATACTCTGGGATAATATAATCTGAGGTGTGGAGCTTGTTTGCACTAATAGAGGAATTGTGCCACCATCTATTTGTATAGTGTTAGAAAGATCATTATTCATTAACACTGAATAAAGTATTCTACCGGCTTCAAATCGATTGTCAATTGACCTTCCTGCACAATTCAATGAAAGAGGATCTACACTTTTAGTATTTATTGCTCTGATTCCGATTTTGGAATTTGAGGGTTTTTCTCTAAGATTCTCTGTAATGATTAATGAGTATCCATTTGGAGAGAGAATATTCCGTGTTAAAACGCAAGAGTATGTTCTGTATGGAGATAGAATAATTGACTCTGATACAAGTATATTACCTTTTGAATCCTTAATTATGATAGAATCAGATATATTTGATGAACAAGTAGAAAATACAGTAGAATGCGAAGTGTAAGATTGCTGATTATCTTTAATTAAGTTTAAAGTATTATTTCTTTTTAAGCTAATATCTACATTTAAAGGGATGAGATTATATACAAAAAGGGAAGCAGATAGATTTCCAGCGATTGAATATTCTTTTAAAGATTGTATATCTCTTGAAAACTCATTCAATACAAATACTTTAATGTTTGAACTTATGGGATCTCTACCAATAATTATAGAATAGATACTATCACTAGAAAAAGAAAACCCTGTTTTATCAAAAGTACCAATCAAAGAATTATTAGATGCATTTACTAGTGTAATAGCATTCGAACCAGGTAATATTTCTGATTCGGCAGATACCTGACCTCTTGTTAACAATGAAGCAAGAATATCACCTTGTTCACATCCTAGATGCACATTTAAAGGTATTGAGTCAGGTAGGGTGTTTACTACACGAATTTTTGCTTTATTAATAATAGCATCGGTTCTAAATGTAGATAATTGCAATACATATGTTGAATCTCGATTCTCAATACCAGCACTTATAAAAGTCTGAATTGTATTTCTAAAGAATGACATTTTTAGTCTTTGTAAAGCAATTGTTGAAAGAATTTCTTTACCATCCCTAGAGATTCTATAATGTGCACTATCAATTGTATTAACCCTTAGATCGGTAGTAGAACCAAAACTAATATATGAAAAAGTGGGGCAACCATCAATAGTAAATGAACGTGGTAAATTATCGCCCGACATATTGATAAATCGAACACTCACACTACTATCACGCAAACTTGGATCATATAGAACCGGGTTTTCTTGTGCACATCCACTCAAGATGAGAAAAAGCAGTAATAATCCCCAAAAGAGATTCTTATAGCTCAGAATATGAGAATTAAATGTAATCATTGTAGTTTTGAATCATTAATTAGCAAAAATACAAAGTTCATGGATAAAGATGGAAGAGAAGATACTCGCTATAAAAGAAAGATATGATACTGTTTTACATCAGTTAAATGATCCTGATATAATATCAAACAATGATATCTTCAGAGAATTATCTAAAGAATTAACACAATTAGAACCAATCGTCCAAATGGGTGATTCTTATTTACAAACTATTCGTGATTTAGAAGCTAACAAAGAATTGCTTGATCAATCTATAGATTCGGAGTTGAAAGCTTTGGCTTATGAAGAAAAACAAGAACTCCAATTACAATTACAAGACAAACAAGAGCAACTAACGATTCTTCTTTTGCCAAAAGATCCTAATGATCGTAGAAACTGTATTGTCGAGATTAGAGCAGGCACTGGTGGGGACGAAGCAGGTCTATTTGTAGGTGATTTACTAAGAATGTATACTCGATATGCAGAACAAAGTGGGCTACAGATTCAATTATTAGACTTACACGATAGTGAAATAGGAGGATTTAAAGAAGTTACATTTGAGCTTAATGGTGACGATGTATTTGGTATGATGAAATATGAAAGTGGAGTACATAGAGTTCAAAGAGTACCTGCGACCGAGTCTTCGGGGAGAGTCCACACATCAGCAGCTACAGTTGCAGTGTTACCTCAAGCTGAAGACATTGATATTGATATAGTTGAATCTGATCTTGAGTTAAATTTTTCAAGAGCTGGAGGAAAAGGTGGGCAAAATGTTAATAAAGTTGAAACAGCCGTAAGAATTACTCATAAACCATCTGGTATAGTTGTACAATGCAGAGAAGAAAGATCTCAATTGGCTAATAGATTGAAAGCCATGAAGCTTCTGCGTACAAAACTTTATGAATTAGAATTAGAGAAACAATCAGAAGCATTATCTAAAGACAGAAAAGAGCAAATTAAAACTGGCGATAGATCAGAAAAAATACGAACATATAATTATCCTCAAAATCGTGTTACTGATCACCGATTAGAAGGCGAATCTAAGAATTACCCATTGAGAGATATTATGGATGGAGGATTAGGAACAATTATAGAACAATTAATGGTTCAAGCAACATCAAAACAGTTAGCAGAAGGTCAATGAATGTAGTATTCTATATTGTAATCTTATTCTCAATTGCTGAACAACTTTCAGCCTCTGAGGATATGATTAAAGATATTCAAAGAGTTTCTTACGGGGTTTCAATCGTTCCATCGTTTTCTGATCATAGAGCAGACATGCTACCACCAAAACCAATGTCAATTTGCTGTCCAACATTTACAAATGGGAATGATCTTGGTTATGATTTATCTTTTTTTGCTAAATATGTTATTGATTATGATCATTCGATTGGAGCATCATTCGGTTATAGAGATATTAGCGCCACATTTATTACTGAAAGTTTTGGAATAGTAAATTCTAAGAAAGAAAAAGGGTTTATTAAGTCAAGTCTAGAAACCGAACTTTCGCTAATTCATTTCCAATTATTGTACAATTTAAGTCCTATTCAAAGATTCGATATTACATTAGGTATATTGGTGGGTATAAATGCCTCAAAAAACTATTCCTATCGGGAGAATATAGTCAATGATGTAATTCTATTCGATAATTCAACACAACAAAGGAATGTATCATTAGGGGCTTTAGCTGGAATTAATCCTAGGTATTTTGGTATCGTATTTGGAACTTCATATAAATTACCAATCATAAAAGATGAATTATTCATCAAACCGCTAATACACTATACTTATGCTTTGCGACCAGTACAATTTGGTACGAATTGGTTTGCTGATGCTTTGAATATTGGATTAGGAATTGAATTGCATCCTTTTGGCGAACTTCAAAGACCCCAAAAAGAATACAATGCAAACATTGATGTAATTAATGTTGCTGAATCTCCAATTACATCTTCAATCAAAATAGGAGAGATATCGTTAGGGACCATGCGCATTAACCGCAAGGTTCATACTATGCCTGTGCTAGATGATCTTTATTCAGATATTCTTACTCCCCATACTGCGCAATCAATTCCTTTAGAGAATTGTATTGATGATCATGGTTCTTGTTATTATCCATGGATTTTTGACACATTGTCCAAAAGAATGCAGAAATATCCTCAAACAAGATTACATATTCTGATGCCCGAAGGGATTGAATCAGAAGTATTTATAAAACGAGTAAAGGACTATGCTTTTGAGAGAAATATCGATACTGCTAGAATTAATATTTCTTATGTACAGGATCTTGCTTCCCAGAAAATAGCAAAGATTATTAATAATGAATTAATGTCTCCGTATCAAACTGTTAGTTTTGATACATCGTATACAAATTCAAGTATTCAATTTCTAGTTGCATCACAAAAGAATCTCAATTTTGAGTGGGGATTATATGACATAAATACAAAGCTATTGGTAAAAAAGGGAATTGGATCTTGTAATGTACCTGTTTTTATAGATAGTATACCCACTAGTTTTATAACTGGAAGTGTGCGGGCATTGATTTTCGATGAAGGGAAGAAGGAACTAATTCAAAAAGAAGTTATTATTAATAAACCTGAAATAGTGCTATCTGATCCAATATTGTATGAAACAGCCGCATTGTTTGAATTCAATAGTGATAAGCTCCGTAAAATTGACATCGAATCATTACAGTATTTTATGAATAGTCTTTCAAGTCAAGATACTATAATTATTGAAGCATTTACAGATTTGAGTGGTGATATCGATTTGAATACTGAATTAGCAAAAAGAAGAGCCGAATCTGTATCTAGTCTATTCAAAGAAACCCCAAAAGAAATCATTCTTTCTCCATTAAAACCTAGAAATTCGGGAATTAAAGAATATCAAAAAGCTTATAATAGGATTGTCACTATCAAAAGAAAATAGCCATAACTAGGGAAAATCAGCATGATTTTATGGCAGAATATTGTATCTTTGCACTTTATTGCCAACATTTATTTGACGGTTACGCTATGTTTACTCTCGCTATCATTTTGATGATTATTCTCGGCTTATTGCTTATTGCAGCAGTTTTGATTCAGCCGGGCAAAGGCGATATGACGACATCTATGTCAGGATTCGGAAATCAGCTCGGTACTATGTTTGGTTCACGTAGAGCATCTGATTTGTTGACTAAAATTACAATTATCATCGGTGCTACCATCATGGTAATTGCTTTATTGGCCAATAAGTTTTTGCTCAATCCAGGTGATATCACTAGAGATCCTGCAACCGTAAATGCTGCTAAGCCGATTGTTCCACCATCTACACCTGTTCAAAAGCCTGCGGCACCTCAGCCTGCACCTGCTCAACAACCGACTTCGGAACAACCTAAACCTTAAAAATAAAGCCGATCATTGATCGGCTTTTTTATTCTTGTCGTAATTGATCAGTAATATTAGTTCGAGTTGCCAAAATTGAGGGATATATTCCGGCGATACCAGACACGATTATACCAAGAATGACACTAATCAATACAATATCATAAGAAAGCGATATTGGCATTGTTTGGACAATACTGTTTGGCATAGAAATCCATCCATATTGTATTTGACCATAACATAGAATGACACCTAATGCTGCACCTAATAATGATCCCATTGAGCCAATAATTAATCCCTGCAGCATAAATGTCCATTTGATATCCTGTTGATTGGCACCCATTGAAAGAAGCATGGCTATATCTTTTGATTTAGATTTAACCAACATCCACATTGCTATCAAAATATTAAAGGCAGAAACAAAAGAGATTATCCCGAGAATAATAAAACTCATGTTTCTTTCAAATTCCATGGTTGAATACAATTCATGATGAAGATCTTTCCAGGTTTCTATCTGTAAGCTACCAATTGTTTTATCTGACTTTAATTTTTCTACAAGTTCATAGACATTATCAGGATTCTCGATTCGGATGTCCGCAAATTGTCTTCTTATCAATCCATTATTTCGTACATATTGTAAGTCTGCAATAATAAATGAATTATCATACTGTACCCCTGAACTAATCTGAAATATACTATCGATAACAACTAATCTACCTGTTGGTAGGACCATTCCTGAAATTGCTATATCAAGCATTTCTGGAGTTGAAAGTGAAATCGTATCTCCCTTTTTAACACCTAATTTATCAGCAAGTCCAATACCAATAGAAATCTTGTCTGAGTTGATATTATTATGTTTATGATAAGCTTCTCTTCCTAGTATCATACCTGCTTGAGTAATTTCTCTATGACCTATGATAATTTTTGATATTGAACTTTCTTTTATGTCAATAACATCGATATATTTTTTAACTCTATCCTTTAGAATTGATATATCAATATCTTCATTCAAAGTAACTCGTATATGTGGATCTATGGTTAAAAGCATGTCTCTAACCAATAAACGAAATCCATTAAATATAGAAGTTACACAGATAAGAGATGCAATTCCAATCAATAATCCCAAGAATGCTAGTACATTTATGAATGAGATAAAAGAACGTTGTTTTATCGAAAAAAGGTATGTTCTGGATAATAAAAAAGGAATTCGCATTTACAATGTTTTTAGTTTAGCAGGAATTGACTTGAATGTGGTTAATTCTTTGAGAAAATAATGTTGTGCATTAAATCCAGCTTCCCTTTGCTGCTGTCTTGTATATTCACCATTCGCATTCAACTTCCAACAAGCGGAAGTATCCTCCAAATATATTGAAAGTACATGTTCCAATAATGAAAATGATTTTTTATCAAGAATAGGGAACATTATTTCAACTCTATTATTAAAATTTCTTGGCATCCAATCAGCAGATGATAAATATATTTCTGGTTTACCATTATTAGAGAAATAGAATATTCTGCTATGTTCAAGAAATCTTCCGATTACGCTTTTTACATTGATATTATCACTTAATCCCGGAATATTAGGAATTAGTGAGCATACACCTCTGATAATTAGCTCTATTTTCACACCTTTTTGTGAAGCTTTGTATAGAGCATCTATAATTTGTCTATCAACTAGAGCATTCATTTTTGCCACAATTCTACCTGGTTTTTCAGGAGTTGAATTCTCGGTCTCTCGAGAGATTAAATCAAGTACATCATTTCGGAGGTGGTCTGGAGCAACAGAGAATCGATCCCAATGTTCATGATGAGAATATCCAGTCAACATATTAAACAAATGTATTGCATCATTCACGAAATCTTCGCGACAAGTGAAATAGCCTATATCTGTATATAGCCTAGAAGTTGAAACATTATAATTACCAGTACTTACATGTAAATATGTACGGATTTTATGTTCTTTTCTTACTACCATAGCGATCTTACTATGTATTTTTAATCCAAGAACGCCGTAGACAACGTGTACTCCTACATTTTCTAACTCTCTTGCCCAATTGATGTTGTTTTCTTCGTCAAATCTGGCTCTTAATTCAACAAATGCAGTAACCTGTTTACCATTCTCAGCTGCAATTTTCAAAGCTTCTATAACTGGTGAAGAGCCACCTGCACGATACAGCGTGATTTTTATGGCCAGTACCTGATCGTCTATAGAAGCTGCTTGCAGAAATCGTACAACACTAGATGTGAATGAATCAAAGGGATGATGAACAAGGATGTCTTTTTTCTTAATATTATCAAATATATCTGATGAAGAGCCCAAAAATTCTGGGTATTGTCTAGATAAGAAAGGAGTGTCTTTTAATTGTGGCTTATCAATTTTGTATAGAGTATAAAAATCACTCAGATTTAATGGAATATCAGAAAAATAAATATCATCATTGCTGATTGCCATTGATTTACAAAGCATTTGTACAACATCTTTGGAAATCGATGATTCAACCTCAAGACGTACTGCATCTGTACCCCAACGCCTATGACGAACTTGCTCTGCAATTTCAGACATTAAATCTTCAGCTTCATCATATGCAATGTCAAGATCTGCATCTCTTGTCACTCTGAAGCAATGTGACTCCGATATAGTAAAGCCTGGGAAAAGTATATCAGCATGCTCTTGAATTATTTTTTCCAAAAGTATAAATGTATTATGACTTGGGTGAACATTAATATTAACTAAACGATCTAGTATAGGTGGAACTTGAAGGACAGCAACTTTTGAACCTACTTTTTTATCATCCTTTAATAAAAAAACAATATTAAGTGAACGATTGAGTAATCTAGGAAAAGGATGCCCAGGATCGATTGCAAGTGGAGTTAAGACAGGCAAAATATCTGATACAAAAAGGCCTTTTACATAGGCCTGATGAGATTCGTTTAAATCTGATAATTCCAATAACTTTATACCTGCCTTTGATAAGGCAGGCATGATTTCATTTTTATAACATTCTTCATGTGCTGCATGCAAGGGTAATAACATTGATCGTATTTTCTGCAATTGCTCACTAGGTGTTAAACCATCGACAGATAATTCTATTGCGTGCTGCAATAACTGTTCTTTCAAGCCACTCATGCGAATCATGAAAAATTCATCAAGATTCGTGGTGAAAATGATTAAGAATTTGAGTCTTTCTAGTATTGGATGTGCCAGATTGTATGCTTCTTGAAGCACCCTTTCATTAAATCTAACCCAAGCTATTTCGCGATTGATATATCTTGGTACTGTTTTTTCAATGTTTTCCAAAGTTCTTGCTCGGTTGAAATTAAATCTTCAATAAATATAGGCTTTAATAGAGTGCTTAACAAGTCAATTTCGCTTAATAAATGGAGTTATTTTCGTTATAGTTTCAACTCCTTGATAATTTTTAATCCTATGAATTAACATATACACAGATGAATTCAGATCGAATGAATTAGAAATTGAAAAAGTGTTATCTGTTGAAATAAACTTGTCTAAAAATATTGATGAAATAAAGAATCCTTCCATTGTGTATACATCACATGAATAAACAGCAATAGTAAATGGCTGTTGAATATGTATTTGCTGACAATTCATGAATGAACTTATACAGTTTTCAAACTCTATAGTGCATTCTTTTTGTAAGGATGAACTGATCGGGCTATTTTCTTTTCCTGGTGTTCCACCAACTTCATTCATTGAAATGAACCAAGAACCTCCATCCAATGAATCTGTAAATTCCAATGAAGATACATGAATATAACTTGAATATTGATCTAAAAAAGATGTATAGTCAATTGAATCCATTATATATCCATTTGGATCAATCAACTTAATGATTCCGCCTTCATTGGGGATATTCAATCGACTGCTATATATGCACTGGAAGTGAGATATTGTCTCGTTTGAATCTTTTGTAAGTAGTATAAACTCATTGTTAGTCTCTAAAGTTACATCAATTGTATCGCGACCTATGATACAAGAGTAACCGTCCTGAAGATTAATTTCATTATTATTTATTTTTAGTTCAATATATTCAGGGAATATAGTATTGTCAATGTTTATTTCATTTATTATGATGCTTCTTTTTGGAAATGATTGATAATACTCAAAGAGCCAATTATTATTGTAGGGTCGAGGATCTTCAAATGAATGTGAAGATGCAATAGATAATTGATTAATCCCTTTTGATACGTTCAATTCATTAATTGGTATTATTACTTCTTTAATCTGAAACCCAATAAGGGTATCTATTTTGAACTGAAGTATACTAGCTCCATTTGTAATGTTTACTTCCACTTGGTGTAAATTCTTATTACCATTATTATAAAGAATGAATATAACAGAATCTATCTTGATTGATTTTGAGTAAACATGAAGATCATAATCAAGTGGAAGTACAGAATTAATATACCCACAAGTATGTCCTTCTGGATTATTTGAGATTAAATATGTATAATTTGAAATAGAATCATAAATACGTTCATAACTCTTACCTCTATGTTCTTTAAGAAAGATATAGGAAATTGAATCAATGATTTTTCTTTCCTTATTTCTGAGTATGATTCTATCTTTGGAATTATTTAAGGTAGGGAGTACTGCTTGAATTATTCGACATGGAATTAGATCAATATTTTTTAGCAATGTATGAGTATCTCTTGTAATAATCAGATATTCATTTGGCTCAATCACTACATTCTCGATCTTTAATCGACTAGTAGCATCTTCAATCCATAATTCTGCAGTAAAAAATACATTGTTTGAATCTGTATTGTACAGTTCAATCCATTCAGGACTTCCTGATACTGGATAAGGCATCAATTCATTGATAACAATTTGAGAATTGATAATTACCGGTACTAAGAATAACATGACATATTTCATAAAAAAAGCTACCTCATAAAACATGGGGTAGCTTTTAAAAAAGGGGATTACGATTATTATTTAAAGGCTTGTATACCGGTAATATCAGCACCAAGAATCAAGGTATGAATGTCATGAGTTCCTTCATATGTTCTTACTGATTCTAGATTGGCTGAATGACGCATGATTGGATACTCATCTAAAATGCCATTAGCACCATGAATATCCCTAGCAATACGAGCACATTGTATTGCTATATCGACATTATTTCTCTTAGCAAGAGAAACTTGATTAGGATTCATTTTTCCAGCTTCTTTCAATTGACCTAATTGCATGCAAATGAGCTGACCCTTTGTTATTTCATTGAGCATCCATACTAATTTTTCTTGTACCAATTGGAAACCAGCAATGGGTTTATCAAACTGTATTCTACTTTTTGCATAATCAAGAGCAGATTGATAAGTACCTATAGCACTACCTATTGCGCCCCATGCAATACCATATCGAGCTTGTGTTAAGCAGCTAAGAGGACCTTTCAACCCTTTGATATTTAATTTATTTTCTTTTGGTATTTCAACATCTTGAAAGATAAGTTCACTTGTTACAGAAGCTCGAAGAGAGTGTTTGCCTTTCATTTCTGGAGCAGAAAACCCTTTCATTCCTTTTTCTACAAGAAAGCCATGAACTTCACCTTCATATTTTGCCCATACAACAGCTACATCAGATAATGAACCATTAGTGATCCACATTTTTGCACCATTGAGCAAATATCCACCATTAATATCCTTAGCATTTGTAATCATACCAGAGGGATTTGAGCCAAAGTCTGGTTCTGTAAGACCAAAGCATCCTATTGCGCTTCCTGATGCAAGTCTTGGAAGCCATTTCTTTTTGATTTCTTCTGATCCATATGAATAGATAGGATACATAACGAGAGAACTTTGAACTGAAGCGAATGATCTTACCCCAGAATCACCACGTTCCAACTCCTGCATTGCTAGTCCATAGCTAATATAATTAGCACCGGCGCATCCATATTCCTGTGGAAGTGTAATACCAAAAAGACCAAGATCAGCCATTTTACCAACTAAATCCATTGGAAATGTACCGGCTTGATAGTGTTTCTCTATAATTGGTAGAACCTCATTATCTACGAAATCAGCTACTGATTCTCTGACCATTTTTTCGTCTTCAGACAATTGGTCATAAATATTATAATAATCAACAGGTTGGAAAGCCATGCTAAAACCTTGGTAAATGTATAATGGCAATGATTAACTTAGTTATGTGCAAAATTACGAATTTACACATGGTCTTAAAAACTGTAAATACCCCAAAAGTTCCATGATTTCAGTCAAAAACAAACATATTCCTTTCTTTTCGGTCATTGTAACCTGTTTTAATCGTGCCCATATTCTTGAAAGAGCACTTAAATCATTGACTGATCAGGATTTACAAGATTGGGAATGTATAATTGTGAATGATGGATCAACAGATGATACAGATTCTATAGTTCAAAACTGGATAAACTCTGATGATAGATTTCGTTATTTGAAACATAGTCATCGAGGTCAGGCAATGACTAAAAATGCTGGAATAATAGCTTCTTCAGGACTATTTATCACATTTCTAGACTCTGATGATGAGTATAAGACTGATCATTTATCGATGAGAAAAACAATGCTCGAAGAATATCCTCATGTAGAATTATTACATGGTGGAGTTTCAATCATTGGTGACCCTTATGTACCTGATATGAATAATCCCGAACAATTGATACATCTTAGTGAATGCATCATAGGAGGTACATTTGTATTTTCAGCATCTGCAATTCATGGACTAAATGGCTTTGATAATATAAGTTATGGAGATGATACGAAACTCTATCAGAAGGCAGAAAAAGCTGGTTTATCAATTGCAAAAACCGATTATCCAAGTTATGTCTACTATAGAGATATGCCTGATTCACTATGTAATATCAAGAAGTAAAATACAATGAGAGAAGCCAAGAAGAAGAGATTGGAACGCATGCATCTAATTTTAGAAGCATTACAAAAGGAATATCCCAATGCAGAATGTGCATTACATTATTCTACACCGTTTCAATTATTGATAGCAACAATTCTATCAGCACAGTGTACCGATGCAAGAGTAAATATGGTAACTCCAATACTTTTTAAAGAATATCCTGATGCTGACTCTATGCGAAATGCAGATATAGATCATTTGGAAGAAATTATACACTCAACGGGATTCTATAAAGCTAAGGCAAAAAATATACTCGCCTGCTCAAAAATGATCATGGAAACATATAATGGTGAATTACCGCTTGATATAGATTCTTTAATCTTATTACCTGGTGTAGGAAGAAAAACCGCAAATGTACTTCTAGGAAATGCATTTGGAATAAATGCAGGTATAACTGTTGATACTCATGTAACCCGAATAATGAATGCACTTAAATTTGTTAAGACAAATGACGCAGTCAAAATAGAACAAGAACTAATTCCTCTTATTCCGCAGAATGATTGGGCAGTTTTTACTCATCGTATTATTGAACATGGAAGGGCTATTTGCATTGCAAGAAGACCTAAATGCAATGAATGTGTCATTTCAGAATTTTGTCCCTCTTCTTCAGTGTAATTGTAGCGTTTCCCATTCTTCAAATAATACATCCAATTTCTGTTGAATATCATTTCTCAACTGGGTTTGAATTTTCATTTGTTCAGGGTCAGTATAGATTTGTTCGAGTGCTAACATACTATCAACTAAAGACAATTCTTTCTCAAATCGAGCAATTGATTGTTCAATTTCTTCAATTCTTCGCACTCTTTTCTTTTCTTCTCTTTCTTGTACCTTCTTTTCTTCTCGACTTAATTGAGAGTTGACATTACTTGTTTCATTATTATTTTTAGTAACTTTTGATTGTATTTCATCTAAAGAGTTGATGGCATATTTTTCCAAATACTCTTCTAGTTTCAATGGATGATGTTTTACAGAACCTTGAGAGAAATGAAAAATGTTGTCTATTAGACCGGAAAGAAAATCCCGATCATGAGAAACAATAATTAATGCACCATTATAATCCAATAATGCAGATTTTAATATGTCCTTGGCAGACATATCCAAATGATTTGTAGGTTCATCGAGAATCAATACATGTGATTCAGATAATAAGAGCATTGCAAGTGCCAATCTTGCTCTTTCTCCACCTGATAGAACGCGTACTTTTTTGTCAACAGCATCACCACTAAATAGAAAAGCCCCAAGAATTGCTCTGATTTTTGTTCGAATCTCTCCAGTGGCCACTTGTTCGAGTGTTTCATAAACAGTTTTTGTAGGATCTAGTGAATCAGCATGTTGCTGAGCAAAGTATCCTATTTTTAATCCTTCACCTATATTGAGCTTACCAACATAAGATTCAATTCCAGCAAGTATTCTCGATAAAGTACTTTTACCCTCACCATTTTTTCCAACGAATGCACAACGCATACCTCTTTCAATATCGAATGAGATTTTATTCAGAATGATTTTCTCATCGTATTTTTTTATTAAATCATCAGAATGAAATAATACCCGAGGTGCTCTTGGTGCAGGTGGGAAAGAAAAAGAAATTGTTTTGTCCGTAGAATCATCATAAATAATTCGTTCTTTCGCTTCTAATTGCTTTACTCTAGATTGAACTCTTGATGCAAGGTTGGCCTTGGAACGGAATCTATCAATGAATTCTTGTGTTTTTGCAATTTCTTTTTGTTGAGCCAAATATGCCTTTTTGCGATGTTCTTCTCTTTCTAGTCTTTCTACAACATACTTTGAATAAGAACATGGATAATCCTCGATTCCTCCATTTCGTATTTCAATTGTTCTTTTGGTAATGGTGTCTAAAAATATCCTATCATGTGAAACTAATATGACTGCGCCATCATATTGAGCAAGATAGGTTTCCAGCCAACGAATTGAATCTATATCGAGGTGATTGGTCGGTTCATCAAGAAGTAATGTTTGAGGCTTACGTAAAAGTAACTTTGCCAATTCTAGGCGCATTTGCCAGCCACCAGATAAATCTTTTGCTTGTTTATTCATAGATTCATGTGTGAATCCTAATCCAAGAAGAATCTTTTCTATACTGGCCTCGATTGTATTTCCACCCAATATTTCAAGTTGAGCATATAATTCAGACATTCTCTCACATAATTCACTATACTCAGGATTATTATAATCAGTGTATTCTTCAATTGTGATTTGCAAAGATTGTAATTCATCTTCTATTTTTAGTACAGTATCAAATGCAGATTTACATTCTTCTTTCACTGTACTAACATAATTAGCGTGTAATTGTTGCTTTAAGAATCCAATAGTATGTTGTTTTGAAGTAGTTATCACGCCAGACTCAGGTTTGATATCTCCATGCAATACATTCAATAATGTGGATTTACCTGCTCCATTTTTACCAACTAGTCCAATTTTATCCTGATCACCAACAGTAAATGTAATTCCATCAAACAGTGGAATTCCATTAAATTGCATTGTGCATTGAGAAACTGCTATCATTAAGATTAACCGTGTGAAATATATGGCTGTATATCATTATCATATCAATAGTCAAGGAATCATAACTCATGAAGGAATTATAATTGATGATATATCTCTCATTGAATTGATCTACAAAAATATGGACTATAATCGTACGGGGAGTTTTATCGAGGCAAGTTTTTATTCTCGAATTGGAAATGAAGATATCTATCTTCACGCAGAGGACACTGCAATTGTTTGGAAATATTTACATGTTGATAGAATATGCATGACTGATAAGATAACATATCCTTTCTCAATAAAAGATTTGAGATATTCCAAAGAGGGTAATCTATATCATCGATCTTCGATTGGTCAATGGGGAAGGTTATCAGGGAGTTTATTAATACAGTTAAGAGACAATATTCATACTTGGGGTCCATATTATATGTTTTCAAAGGATGGATTTTCTAGAGTAATTGAACCAATTGAGGTATCTGATAAGATATTTTTGCATCCTAAGAAAGAGAATCAATGTTTTGGTTGTGGAGAAATGAATGATCATGGTTTACATATGACATTTATTTATGATCCACATTCTAAATCAGTTGAATCATGGTTTACCCCTCCACAATATCTTATGGGTTCACTCAATATCATGCATGGTGGTATAGTGAGTCTTTTATTAGATGAAACCATGGGTAAAGTTCTTTCGGGGATGAATGTTAAAGCTCCCACTGGTCAATTGAATGTTCGATTTAAGAAACCAACCTTTATTGAACATCAATTACATCTTAAAGGAAGATTGGTAGCAGAGCAAGGGAGGAAATATTCTCTAGAGGCAGAACTATATGATAGAGAAGGGAATCTGACTGCGCAAGCAGAAGGTCTATTTATTAAGAAGAAAGGGGAGAATCTATGATTGATTGGACAATACCGTATCGAAGTCCTTTCTTGCTGACAATACAGGATTTTGCTTGTATATATTGAAGAATTTCTGATAAAATCAATGCACCAGCAGGAAGAATATCTGCTCTTTGTGGGTGGACCCCAGGAATTCTAAGTATTGTCTCTAGATCAGAATGCAATAAGTAATTACTCATATTGTTAACTTTTTCAATTGACAATTCATGACCATGAATTAAAGTTGAAGATAAATCAAGCAATTGTAGGTCGATTGCTGCCAATGTAGTTGGCGTTCCAGCAGTTGCGATTATTGTTGAGTTGAATGGAACTGAAATACCTTGCAACATTTCATTGATATTTTTTTTTGATTGTTGTAAAGCATCTTCTGCTATAGGTAATTGCTTTATAAATGTATCAGTAAGACGAACAGCCCCAATATCAATACTCGCACAATGGTCTTTATTATCAACTAATTGAATGATTTCAGTACTCCCACCACCTATATCGATGATAACTGGATTTTCATAATTTTCTTTACTTCCGAGAAAAGTGAGAGCTGCTTCTTCAATTCCAGAAATCACTGAAATAGGAAAACCCAAAGATTGTTCAAATATCAATTGCACTTCTGCTGTATTGAGAGCATCACGCATTGCACTAGTTGCAATTGCCTTTACAGAAATAGAAGTATACTCGGAAATATAGCTAGCATATTCTTCAAGAATGAGGATGGCCCTTTGAATTGCTTTTTGAGATATTAATCCTGTTTGATTAATTCCTTCACCAAGCCTTGCAATTCTATGTTCATCCCTGATTATATGCAGATTACCTTCTTGATCTCTTGATGTAATTAGAAGTAATAATGTATTGGTACCAATATCAATTCCAGCATAATACTGCATTATAAAGCTCTAAATGTAATTGCAACCCAATCTTGCTCTTGGAGAGTTTTTACATGTTCAAATCCATGTTTTATTGCAGATACAATGATTTCATCAGCATCAATCGCAAGGATTCCTGATACAATCATAATACCTTTACTGTCATTCAAAGCTGCATGGAATTTAGTCATATTGGGAAGTATGATATTTCTATACATGTTTGCTGCAATTCCATGAACAGGAGAAAGATTCAATGTAAACACATCAGCTTGTTCAACTTTCATATTATCAATACTATTGAGTTTTGCATTGTCTTTAGCGTTTTCAACACTCCATTCATCATTATCAAAGGCAAAGATATCTTTTGCGCCTAATTTGGATGCAAGTATACCTAGGACGCCTGATCCACAACCAGCATCTATCCAATTTGAATGAGGTTCTACCCATTCTTGTAATTCACGACATACCATTCTAGTTGTAGGATGATATCCAGTACCAAAAGCCATTTGAGGGTTAATAATGATGGTTAATGGGTGATGAACTTCATCTCTTTTCCATTCAGGAGTAATTGCAATTGTACCATTCACAATTATCGGTTCAAGAGAATCTTCCCATTCTTTATTCCAATTTTGGTCAAGAATGATATTTTTATTCAAGATATTGCATGCTATTTGATTATTCTTTGCTGCTTCAATGATATATGTCTCAATTTCATCTGTATAATCAGAAGTATTAAAAATAATCGTCATTTCATCTTGTGACTGTTCAATTCCAGAAAAATCTAAACTAGAAAGAAGTCCAATGAGAATATCTTGGGATTCTTCGGGTACATATATATGTATTGCAATAAATTCTGATTTCATATTAAAATACTTCTTGAGAACTTGTAAAGAGAAAATCCAGCAACACATTACCTAGATCAGCTAGTGTTTGAGATGATATATTTTCCATAGTATCTTGAGAAGTATGCCAATATTGTCTGCGTGGATTTGGATCTATATTTCCAACAAGATTTACGTCAATTATATTTATGGTTCTAATTCCATTTTGATTTAAGATAACGTGGTCATCACTTACTGAATTACCCATTTCATGAATGAAATAGTTTGACTGTCTTTTTTTTGCGATATTCCAGATTTCATCTACTAAAACAGAATGTGCTTGTTGAGACAAAGGTTCATATCGAAATTCAGCTTGTTTGTCACCAACCAAATCCAGCAAGATGCCATACCTGGGCTTTGCGAGGGGATAATGAACGGCCAGATATCTTGATCCTTGGAAAAAGCCATCTAAATCCCCAGAAAGTCCTAAATCTTCACCATCAAAAAGAATGATGTCAATACCAATATCTGGTCTTTGTTTCGATAAGATATTTGCTATTTCCATCAATATTGATACCCCACTTGCTCCATCATTTGCACCTAATATTGGATTTTTTCTCAGGGCCTCATTCTTGTCTTCATCTGCGAAGGGACGAGTATCCCAGTGGGCACAGAGTAAGATTCGATCACTCTTCTCCGGTGAAAATGAAGCGATGATATTCGCCATATTATATGTTTTTCCATACACTGTGCTTGAGAATCTCTGTAAAAAAGCCGTATCAGCCTTGGAAGAGAAATAATTAAGCAAAAAGTTCATGGCTTCAACATGCCCCTTGGAACCGGGATTTCTTGGTCCAAAAGAAAGTTGGGATTCAATATGTCGGAAAACAGAATCAGGTGAGATTAAAAGACCGTCATATGCTTTTACGGAATCTTCTGAAACATTTTCTTGATTTTGAGTGTCTTCTTTGCAACCCATTCCAAATAAAAATGCAACGATGGATATCAAGATAGTGTAAGCTGTGGTATTCTTCATTGTTATTGCGTAATTTTAGCCATATTTCTTTGCAATTTATTGAATTTCTTCCGGCTTATGACTTCTATCATGGAAAATCTACGTCAAATTGAGTTAATTGTATTCGATGTTGATGGTACAATGACCGATGGAGGTATGTATTATAGCGAACAAGGAATTGCATTTAAACGATTTGATGTTAGAGATGGCATGGGAATTGTGCTTCTACACAAGGCAGGACTCAAAACTGCAATAATTACAAGCGAAGAAACTACAATAGTCAAAGAGAGAGCGAGAACCCTAAAAATAGATAAAGTAATTCAAGGTTCTCGCAACAAAATGGCTTCACTATCGTTACTATGCGACGAATATTCTTTAACCTTGGATCGCATAGCATATATTGGTGATGATGTAAATGATCTTGCATGTTTGCAATCTGTTGGATTTTCAATGTCAACCTCAGATGCACATGAAATTGTGAAAGAACATGTCCATTACATAAGTGCTTATCCAGGTGGACATGGCGCTGTTAGAGAATGTTGCGACATGATATTGAAAGCCAAAGGCATGTCAATTATCTTACCAGAGCAATGGTAAATATTACGGAGTGGAGTTATGAAAGAAGACAGTGAAGTAGTCAATTCCTATGCTAAAGGATTTCTCCTTGGAGCATTGGTAGGTGGCGCAGTTGGAGCAATTACAGCATTGTTATTTGCACCAAAACCAGGAAGAGAATTGCGAGATGAGTTATCGTATCGCTCAAAGGATTTACTCGAAAAAGGGCAGAATCTATTTGGTGGACAAGATAAAGAGTCTACACATATTCCGAATGATGGCAAGATGCAAGCAGATGCAGTTGTACGCAATGCTCGTGAAAAAGCAGATGACTTACTGCATAATGCTGAGCAAATGCTCCGTGATGCAAAAAGTAAAGCTAATACTGCTTCTGGTAATGTAACAGAAGGAATTCATAAGTTTAAAGACGCTGCTTCTGCAGGAGTTGCAGCATTTAAGCAAGAAATAAGCAATGTACAAACACGCTCAAATGGTTGATAATAATGGAACAAATCACAAATATTCTTACCATTTTTGTCTTATTGAGTGTAACCATACTTGCAATAGTTTGCGTCATGTTTATCCTCAAAGCTCAAAAGGCATTGCAAGATATCATGAAGCTTTTTGCAAATCTCTCTAAAACAGTACAAAGAATTGAAGAAGATTCTAAGCCAGTATTCACTCAATTGGAATTGACTTTGCAGGATACATCTACAACAATGAAATCTCTTCAAAAACAAATGACCACTGTTGAGGGAGCATTGGAATCCATTAAGCAAATTGCAGATAGAGTGAATGATTTGGAAGCAAAGTTGCAGGCAAAGATTGAAAAACCGGTAATGCAAGCTGCTGGGTTTGTATCCGGTATTACAAATGCAATTGAGACTTTCATTTCAGAATTCAAAAAATAAGACCAATAAAAATCATTTTGACCCCCTCCATAAATAATGGTGGGGGTATGTCTATTCTATAGCATGAAAAAACATCCTCTCCTGAATCATCTATTAAAGAAAAAAACAATACAACAATTGACTACAGATATTGAGAATTGTGGTATTGATAGTTCTTTATTGTTGTCAGAGACTAGTTCGGCATTTAAACATGTTCTCATTTCTGTACTCAGGGGACAATTGCAAGATAAATTCATCTGCTTCACTTCTACTCCTGAAAAAGCTTCTGAGTTATATTATGATTTGTCTTCAATGATAGAAGAGGAAAAGCTTCATTTACTTGCATTACCAGAGCATCATTTACATTTACTTCACGAAGACATTGATCCTGATGTTCTTCGAACCGTAGATACTTTACTATCTTTCAATAAAAGTGATTCAGGAGTATTGATTCTTCCAATTCATTTACTTGATTTACAATATCCTGCTCCTAAAACCCTTGCAGAGCACAGTATATCAATCTCAAGAGGTTCAACTGTACCATTCAAACAGTTCACTAATTCATTGATGTTTCAAGGGTTTGAAAGAAAAGACTATGTATCTCAACAAGGTGAAATATCTATTCGAGGTGGAATTGTAGATATATTTCCATTAGGACATGATTTACCGATAAGAATTGAATTTTGGGGTGATGAGATTGAATCTTTACGAGAATATGAACCTCAATCCCAAAGGAGTATCAAAGAGCTTGAGTCATATAATTTTATTGGCGTTTTGTATCATGAAAAAGATGAACAATTCACTTCCAATCTATTTGATCATATAGAAAATCAATCTGTTCTGATGTTTTTTGAAGATGAAATTAGTCATCGAGCAATTTCAATTGAGAATAAGAAGCACATTGATCAGTATAAAAGAATTGTTTTTTCAGAAAGTAATGGACTTTATTCCGAGTTAGCTTCTAAAGAACAGCCTAATTATTCAGCTTCTGTTCAAATGTGTGCTAAATCGGTTATTGAATCTGTTGTTGAAGGTTTTACTGTATTCCTTTGCGCAGACGGCCAAGCTCACATTCAAAGATTTAAGGATTTGTTTTTACTCTCTCTTGAACAAGATGAAGTAGTAGAAAATTTAATCCCTGAAAAGATATCTGAGGAAGAGGTATTAAGGAATATAAAATGGGTTGATTCTACATTATCAACAGGATTCATCTGTAATGAATTACGATTTGCTGTAATAACCGAGCATCAATTATTCGAGAGAAAACATTTCCAGAAATCAGGACATGTAAAACGCTATTCTGGTATATCCCTTAAAGAATTGCAACAAATGCATGTGGGAGATTTTGTTGTTCATGTTGACAAAGGAGTGGGGCAATATGATGGACTTGTTACGATTACTATTAATCAACAACAACAAGAATGTGTCCGTTTGTTATATCATGGTGGTGATGTTCTATTTGTTCATCTGAATAATATTCATAAAATTCAAAAGTACTCAGCACAAGAGGCATCAAAACCAACACTCAGCCGATTAGGCTCGAGTGAATGGGAGAAGAAAAAGCAGAAAACAAAGAAGCGTATAAAAGATATAGCTCGTGAGCTCATAAAACTATATGCTATGCGTAAGTCAGAACCAGGATTTCAATTTCCAGTGGATACACATTGGCAGAAAGAATTCGAAGCTTCTTTTATGTATGAAGATACAGTTGATCAAGCAAGAGCAACAGATGATGTAAAAAGAGATATGGAGAGCACTCTTCCCATGGACCGACTCATTTGTGGGGATGTTGGTTTTGGAAAGACAGAGGTTGCAATTAGGGCTGCCTTTAAAGCCGTTCAAGCAGGTAAACAAGTTGCAGTCTTAGTTCCGACAACAATACTTGCTCATCAGCATTATCATACATTCTCAGATCGTTTGAGACATTATCCTGTCAAAGTGGAAGTAATTAGCAGATTTAGACAGCAATCAGATCAGAAGAATATTACAGATGATATTTCATCCGGTAAGATTGATATTTTGATTGGTACACATAGAATATTGAGCAAAGACATTCGATTTAAAGATTTGGGATTGCTCATCATTGATGAAGAACAACGTTTTGGTGTTGGAGCAAAAGAAAAACTAAGAAATCTCAGAGTCTCTGTTGATACTTTAACTTTGACTGCCACTCCAATCCCTAGAACACTCAATTTCTCATTAATGGGAGCAAGGGATTTAAGTGTCATTGAAACTCCACCTAGAAATCGTCTTCCAGTGAATACAATCATTCATGAATGGGATGATACTCTCTTACATGAATCAATCTCGAGAGAAATTGGCCGTGGTGGTCAAATATATGTTGTAAATGATAGTATCAAGGAATTGGATGCATTACACCAAAAACTCCTGAACATCTTTCCTTCTATACGTTGTGCGAAGGCACATGGCCAAATGGAGTCAGATCAGCTTGAAAAAGTCATGGAATCCTTTTTGGAGAAGAAAATTGATTGTTTACTTAGTACTAAAATCGTGGAATCTGGACTTGATATTCCGAATGCAAATACAATAATTATCAATAATGCTGATAATTTCGGACTTGCAGAATTATATCAATTGCGTGGCAGAGTAGGTAGATCAAATACCCAAGCATATTGTCATCTAATCATACCACCAATTCAATCAGTTACTCCTCAGGCTGTAAGAAGACTACAAGCATTGGAAGAATTTACTGAACTAGGAAGTGGTTTTCATTTGGCAATGCGAGATCTTGAAATCAGAGGCGCGGGGAATTTGCTTGGTGCAGAACAAAGCGGCTTTATTGCTGATATGGGATTAGAATTATACCAAACAATTCTTGAAGAAGCAGTTTCTGAATTGAAAGAAGAAGAATTCTCGGACCTTTTCAAAGAATATGTGGCTGATAAAAGGGTGAAAAAGGTTAATCTTGACATTGCAATTGACATTTCAAGTGATGCCTTATTACCAGCTGGGTATATTTCGCATGATGGAGAAAGATTCGAGTATTACAGAAGATTATACAATGTTCGCAGCGAATCGGAATTAATGAAGATTAATTCTGAGATTATTGATCGATACGGACCATTACCCGAAGTGGCAGAAAACCTTATTTTTGCAATTCAATTACGCGTTATAGCACTGTCATTTGGTTTCCATAGATTACTTTTTAAGAATAATGTATTGGCTATTGAATTTCCACCTGACAATAACTCAGCTTTTTATCATACGATATTTCCTGGTATTCTCGACGCTGTTGCAACTGGTGAATTTGGATCTTTAATTAATCAAGACAATAAAGTGTTAATGCATATTCCTTGCGATTCGAGAGAGAAATCATTGCATATACTCTCTTCATTACAAAGATTCATGATACCCGGTTAATTATGAATGTTATTTGTATCATACCTGCACGTCTTCAATCCACGAGATTGCCTGAAAAATTGCTCATGAAATTAGGCGACTATTCCATTATTGGGCATGTATATCAGAATTGTGTAGAAGCAGAGGTATTCTCAAAAGTCTTAATTGCAGTTGATGATCAACAGATGCTTGAACATTGTAGCTCCTTTTGTGATAATGTGATCATGACAGGGAAGGATCATCAATCTGGTACTGATAGAGTTTTTGAAGCTTATCAATCCTATGGAATGAATGCAGATTATATTGTGAATGTACAAGCAGATGAGCCATTTTTAACGAGTGAGCATATAAAAGAACTTGTCAACTCTCATAAAAGTACTACATCTGATGTTATGACAGCAATGTCAAGAATAGAAGATATAAATGAGCTCTTTTCACCATCATGTGTAAAAATTGTACTCGGACATCAACATCGAGCCTTATATTTTTCTCGGTCACCAATTCCATTTCTTCGAGATATACCAAAGGAAGAATGGATTCAGCATCATGCATTTATGAAACATATAGGTGTTTATTCATATACTGATGCAAGTTTGAGAGCATTTGTTAATAGTCCAGTAAGTACGCTAGAAATGAAGGAAAAGTTAGAACAATTAAGATTACTTGAGCAAGGCCTTTCATATTCATGTATTCAACTGAATTATGATGGTTTTGGAATAGATACCATTGAAGATTACAATAAAGCCATTGAAAGAATTAATCGTGAATGAACATCATCAACATATCATCATTGCTATAGATGGACCAGCTGGTTCAGGCAAGTCTACAACTGCAAGATTAGTAGCAAAAAATCTTGGTTTCATTTATGTTGACACTGGCGCTATGTATAGAGCTGTAACATTATCTTGGCTTGAAAAGGGAAGACCAAAAATAGAAGAATTCATTCAAGAACTTCCTAGCATAACTCTTGGAATCAATTCACAAACAAATGAACAGCAAACATTTTTGAATGGAATTGATGTTTCAAGAGAAATCCGCAGTCGTGAGGTTACAGAGAATGTGAGTTATATAAGCTCATTAAAACCAGTTCGAGAGAAAATGGTAGAGATGCAAAGGAACATAGGAAATGCTCAAAGTGTAGTAATGGATGGTCGAGATATTGGAACAGCTGTGTTTCCAAATGCTCATCTAAAAGTGTTTATGATTGCCGATATACATGAAAGAGCTTTCCGTAGATTACAAGAAATGAAAATTCAATCAATATTTCCACTTCCCAAATTGGAAGATTTGATAGAAACAATGAAGCAAAGAGATGAGTATGATTCAAGCCGTGAGATAGATCCATTGAAACAAGCTGAAGATGCAGTACTTTTGGATACTTCGAATCTCACAATTGAAGATCAAGCACAGAAAATCATTGAATTGGCAAAATCTATTCATATTAATTAAATCGGTACAGTAATGAATATCACAATAGATAATCACTCCGGATTTTGTTGGGGAGTCGTAAGAACGGTAGTCATCGCCGAAGAATCTTTAGATCAATTTGATACTGTTTATGTATTGGGACATATCATTCATAATCCTAAAGAAATACAAAGACTTGAAAATAAAGGATTAAAGACGATTTCCGTTGAAGATTTCCCAAGAATCGCTGAAGAAGCTCGCTCTTTAGGAAAACAACCCAAAGTTCTTATTCGTGCTCATGGAGAGCCACCTGAAACATATCGAAAGGCACTCGAGCTAGGAATTGAAATTATAGATGCAACTTGTCCTGTTGTTACCAAACTCCAAGAGAGAGTTCGTAAATTCTATGATCAAGGCTATCAAATTGTGATTTTTGGAAAAAAAGACCATGCAGAAGTACTTGGTGTTCGTGGTGTATGCAATGATCAATGTATAGTTGTCATGACTGTTGAGGATGCGCTATCAAATGTAAATCTTGATAAAAAAACTGTACTGTTCTCACAGACAACAATGGATCGTCCAACATTCATTCTTATAAAAGATGCATTACAAGCACGAATCAAAGATTTGATTGTGGATACTATGGAAGGAATTGCAACTGAATTTCATGCAAAAGACACCATTTGTGGTCAGGTTTCAGGTCGAGAAGATATGCTTAGAAAATATGCATCAGACCATGATTGTATACTATTTGTTGCCGGAAAAGCCAGTTCGAATGGCAAAGTTCTCTATGATGTATGTAAAGAGGTAAATCCGAGAACATTTTTCATTGAAGATATTTCTGAAATTCAATCAGAATGGTTCGATGGCATGAATTCAATTGGAATCACAGGTGCCACATCAACTCCACAATGGTATATGAATCATGTTAAGGAACATCTTAGTAAATTCGCAGGTCATATTTCTTCAAATTAATCTACATTGACATGACAATCATTTATTTGCTATTAATCGCAATGAGTGTATTCCTATACACAATCTCTGCTATTGTAATCAGTCAAGAAGCTTCATTGTTTATTGCCGAATCAACAGGTAGTTCAGCAATGGGAACTCTCACTTCAGTGTTGACTGGGATAATTCTCATCGTTGGAGTTGGATATCTAGCTGTTCGTTTTGTTCTTGCTCGTTTTACCAAACTGTGAATATGGAAATTCTACCTGCTGACATTATAGTATTTTCTGCACATCCTGATGATGCAGAACTAGGTTGCGGTGGAACAATTAAAGATTTGACACTAAAGGGATATTCTGTTACGCTCATTGATGCAACAAAAGGGGAATTAGGTTCTCGTGGAGACATTGAACAAAGAAAAAAAGAGGCTACTAGCTCTGATATTATACTCGGAAATCAACAAAGAATAAATCTAGGATTTGAAGATGGTAATCTGCTTCCGAATAGAGAATATTGTGATATCGTTGCTACATATATACGTTTGATCAAACCTAAAATGATCATTTTCCCTCCAAAATTTGAAAGGCATCCGGATCATGAGGGGATGCATGAAATTGTAAGAAATGCTTATTTCATTGCTGGTTTACATAAGAAAGTATTGCTGCATGAAGGTGAATCTACTCTACCATGGAGACCGGATTCCATATTTTCATATATACAGGCGTATCATCAAGAACCAGACTTTATCATTGATATATCTCATACATTTCAAGCAAAAATTCAAGCAGTTCAATGTTATGAAAGCCAGGTATTTGTTCCTGGTAAACATATTGAAGGTCCTGAAACATATATATCTGGTTCAGGATTCATGGATGCAGTGCATGCAAGGGCAAGATATTTCGGTTCTATGATTCAATGTGACTATGGAGAAGGATTTCTAGCCATTGAACCAATAGGTTTATCCTCAATTAGTGCATTTTTGTGAAAACCTTTCTACTCATCTTGTGTTTAGTGTTGTTAACTGGGCATTTATTTGCTCAAAATGCTGAATATACTCAAGTAAAAGATTCAGTTCGCCCCTCCATATATGATCATGTTCATGCCCCGGGTTTTGCCAATTCTCATGATTCCATAGAAAAATATCAATTCCATCTTCATAATTATCAGGGTCTTGGAGAGTTGATTGGTTCACTTAAAGGTAATGTATTGCAACAATTAGGTGATCCTATCACGTTTTCATCCATAAGCATATTTAATTCCTTTGCAAATCATCTAGATATTTCAATGAATGGAATAGCATTGAATGATCAGTTTTCAAATACAGCCAATTTGTACATGATGCATCCAGAAGCTGTTCACAAAGCTGTGATGTATACAGGATCTGATGCTGCAATTATTGGAGGAAGCGCAGGATCTTATGTTTATTTACAAGAAAACATGTATTCAATATCAGAACCCTTTTCCAAGCTTTGGTATATTCAAGGTGGTTATGATTTGATTGGTACAGAAGGCTTACTTACGCAAAATATTGATACTAATTTGAATATTCATGGTAGTTTTAGAAGAGTTTCTTCTGGAGGTATGCTGCAAAATTCAGGGAGTGATATTTGGAATACTCGATTAGGAATTCGCCATTCACCATCAAATAATTTACAATGCTCTCTGCAATGGATATTTACTAATCATGGTTCTTATCATAATGGTGGTATTACTGGTGAATATCAAAATCCTATAAATGCTACTGTATTGTATGATAATTATTTTCAAAGAAGATATACACATCAATTACAATTCAATGTAACTGCTCGCGAGTTGTTACACTCAAAAGATGCATTGCTTATTCAAGGATATTATCAAGATGAACTGTTAGAATCGAGAGGGATAAATCCATATATATTTATGGATACTACAAGATTAAATATATCTCCATCGAATCGCTTTGGAATACAAATAAGACATGAATTATCGGATATATTGCCAGGATTATCATTCATGAATGAAATCGGATTATTGTATGGAAATTATACACTGTTTAATCAATCGAATGACAGTGATTATATGTTTCATGCATATTCTTATGGTAAATTCGATGTCAATGCTGATAATACTCTAAGATTTGGAATGAGACTGGTGAATTCCAAAGGGGGAGATTATATAAATCCTGGGATATCATTTACAAGCAAACTGGGTTCTTTTATATCTGTAAAATTAGACTTTTCACAGACTTCAATTGTTCCATCTCTCATGCAGAGACTCTTGTTTTCGAACAATGAATTGGAAAGACATCAATTGATATTTGCATCGATAGATTATGAATCACAATCATATTCATTAAGCATTCAACCTTTTCATCGCAGTACTTATAATCCACAACTGCAATCAATAATCTATGACACTATTCAAGGTCTAATTAGATTCTCATCATTGCAATCTATATCTGATACAAATATCTCTTCTATGGGTGTGCATGTTCAGAATAGATGGATAAGTGGACCATTTACTATTCAAGCAAGTCTAAATTATACTCTTAATAGTGAATCATATAGACCAGCACCTAGAATACATGCTCAAATTGTAACGGAATATTCTTTGTTTTTTGGAGCTAGCACTGTAACATTTGGTTGTACTGCAAGATTGATAGAACAATCTACAACAATGCGATTTATTCCATATATCAGTAGTTTTGCACATGATTCAATGCAATCAATTGATGATATTTCATGGAATGGATTGGATTTGCATGTTTCTGCAATCCTAGGAAATGCTCGTTTAAGAGCATCCGTAATGAATCTGTTTTCAGCTCAAATGATGGATGTCTCTGGTTATCCCATTCAAGACAATATTATTAGATTATCTCTCAATTGGTCATTTTTCGATTAATCCTACTATGAGTATACAAGTTCAACAAATGTTCGCATCAATAGCACCAGCTTATGATAGAACAAACTCTATATTGTCACTCGGCATACATCATTTATGGCGCAAAAAAACTGTACAAGTTTCCGGTGCAAAACCCGGAATGTCTGTATTAGACTGTGCCACTGGAACAGGTGATCTTGCTCTTGAATTTAAGAAAACAGTAGGTGGATCAGGGAATGTGATTGGTACTGACTTTTGTCCAGAAATGATGGAAACAGCACCTGCAAAATCAAGAGCTAGACATTTACATGTTGATTTTGAAGTAGCAGATGCAATGCATCTACCATATCCAGATGATACTTTTGATATATCGAGTATTTCTTTTGGAATCAGAAATGTGGATGATCCTTCAGTGGCATTAAAGGAAATGGCAAGAGTTGTAAAACCTGGTGGCAAGGTTATGATTCTGGAATTTGGTCAACCCAAAGGCATCATGGGAGGAGTATATGAATGGTATTCTAGATATATTATTCCATTCATAGGTGGATTATTAACTGGAAATAAGGAAGCATATCAATATCTGCCAAGAACAGCCTCTCAGTTTCCTTGCCGTGAGGATTTTCTTACTCTTATGAAAAATACAGGTATGTATAGCGAAGCATCATATCAAGAATTGACTTTCGGTATTGCATTCTTGTATAAAGGTGTTGTTAGATGAAATATATTTTTCTTTTTTTGTTATCATTCATGATGTATTCATGTACTGAAGAACAATTATATCTCGGTAAGGAACCTGTTTTTCAAGGCGAATCATTGACTGTGGAAGAGTTGCTTCAAAAAAAACTTTTCAATACCACAGTTCAAGTTTCAGGTATGATATATAATATCTGTAAGACTGAGGGATGCTGGTTTATAATGAAGCAAGAACAAACATCATTGCGTTTTATATTTGAATCTCCTTCGCTATTTATGGATACTGTAAATCTCCATTCAATTATAAAGGTAGAAGGGAAACTCACTGAGCAGATTATTGATGAAGAAACAGCATTGACTTATGCTGAACAAGCTGGTGAAGAGAAGCCAATCATGGAAGGAAATAAAAAAAGAATTCCAGTATTTGTAGTATCAACGATTTTCCTCAAAAAATGAAGTATAGAAGATTCAAACTGATTCTCTTATTTCTATTTTCCATAGTACTTTTACAATCATGTGAACGATTGAAGAAAAAAATGGAGAATCGAGAAAGAAGAATTAATTACTTCCAAAAAACAATTGATTCAGCAAGAAATGAGCAAGGGAAAAAGCAAGATAGCTTGAGGAAGCATATCAAGCAGTAAACTGAATTGATCTGAATTCATCGAATAAATGTTTTACTTTATTTCTTTGATATTTACCTGTTGAAGTAATTGGTAATTCTTCTGTGAATATGACACATTTGGGTGATTTAGAAAAGGGTAGATGTTCACGGCAAAATGTAATAATATCATCAGGGTTCACAGAATCATTTTCAGGAATGATAAGTGCTCCAACTTCTTCACCATAAATATCATGTTGGAATCCAACGCAAATACCTGCCCTAACTCCTGGAGCTTTACTTAGAACTTCATCTATTTCCAATGGAGCAAGATTTACTCCACCTCTTATTATCAATTCCTTTAGTCTACCTGTGATAAAGAAATAAGGCTGATCATTAGGTCCTTTCATCCAAAAACCTTCATCACCAGAGCGGAACCACCCATATTTAAATGTTTCCTCATTTGCCTTTTCATTATGTAGATATTCTTGCATCACATTAGATCCACGAATAACAATTTCACCTCTTGCTAATTCAGGAAGTGGATTACCTAATTGATCATGAATTGTCATTTCATTAGATGGAATCGGAGTTCCTATGCTAGGAAAACCATATGAAAGAAGCATTGTCTTATGTAGGTTATCTGGAAGGTCAAGTGGGAGAAAACAAGAGTAACATGTTGTTTCACTCAAACCATATCCATGAAGAACTTTTATACAAAAACGGTCTTCAAAAGATTGAACTATTTCGCAAGTAAGAGGTCCAGCACCGCATATAATATGGGAGATACTTTCAGGCTTAACATATTCTCTCTGTTGATAATATTGAATAAGATATGATAAAAGTGTTGGAACTACAGAAATAACGGATACTTTTTCTGCATCAATTATTGAAAAGAAATTCTCAGTTGAAAATTTTCGATTTAAAACAATAGATCCACCAACCATCAATGGTGTGACATGAGTTACTACAATTCCATTCACATGATGAATAGGCAATACGCACATCATAGTAGAGTTTTCATGGATATTATTCCATTTTGCAATGCAATCTCCATCAACCATTAGATTTTGTTGATCCAGAACTACAGCCTTGGGTATGCCTGTTGTACCACTTGTATAAACAATCAATGCTTCATGATCGAGCATGGTATGTTTTGGAGAAAATGATAATGGTTCAAAAGAATCGATGATCAGCGAATACAGTTGATATCCTTCACTATCAGTATCTACTTCTTGGATTAAGACTTGATTAGGATCAACGAGAGGGGATATTCTGTAGAGATATTCTGATCTACAAAGCAATAATTTGCAGCCAGAATCTCTGATGATAAATGACAATCTATGATCATCTTCACCCATATTAAGTGGGACAACACTTAATCCTAGATACCAAGCGGCACAGTATTGAATAATGGTATCAGGATGATTATGTGCCGCAACCGCTATACGATCTCCTTTTTGCAATCCAATAGAGATATAATAAGCCGACGTTTTTCTTACAATATCAATGAATTCATGATATGTATATATTGAAGTCTTCTCTTGACCAATGTAATAATGTAAGAATGTCTTTTCTCTTGATTGCTTTGTATAGTGATCAAGAAATAAGTCATGAAAAGATTGATATCGCGGAAGATAAATTCCTTTTGAAGTGGAACGTGCATGATTAATGCGATCTTCAAGAGTATTCATGGACATTATTCTTTATTTCCTATTAATTTCATTTGTATGAAAGAAAGCAATCCTATGATTGCAAAGAGAACATAAGCCAATGCAGCACCATATCCCATAGAATCTGTTTTTTCAAATGCATTGGAAAATATAAGATATACGACTGTAATCGTTGAGTTTAATGGTCCACCTTTTGTCATGGTATACATCTCAACGAAAATTTGCAATGATTTAATTGTAGAAATCACCATGACAAATAAAAGAGTTGGCTTCATGAGCGGAAGTGTAATTCGATAGAACATTTGCCAAGCATTTGCACCTTGTAATTCAGCTGATTCATAAATGTCTTTTGGAATTGACTGCAATCCGGCCAAAAATAACATCATATAGTATCCTGTTGAAAGCCATACATCCATGACCATCACAGAAAATAATGCTGTTGAAGTTTCGAGTAGGAATCCTTTTTCGCTTTGAGGAAAACCAATCATTCCAGCAAGGGAATTAATGTATCCATCTTTTGCATAGAGATTAGTGAATATGAGTGTTATCACTATGATGGAGGTTACAGAAGGAAGAAATAATCCTGCACGATAAAAACCTGGAAACTTTGCTAATTTAGAATGAAGTAAAATGGCTAGTATTAATGCACATATAGTTGAAAGTGGAACTGCTCCAAATGCATAGATGATGGTATTCGATAGAGCCTTCCAAAACAATGGGTCAATACCAATAGAAGTATAATTATCCAGTCCAATGAATTCTGATGTATTTCCTAATGCTCGATAGCGAGTAAAACTCATATACAAAGCATAGAATAATGGATAAATCCAAAATACTCCTAGTTTCACAATCCACGGGGTGAGAAATCCAAATGCTATATGTGATTTATTTGTCTTCATAAAAGAAAGGGATACCGAAGTATCCCTTATTTATTATCAAGGTTGAACGATAAATGTACCGGTTTTTACTTCAGAATCGCCAATCATCTTGAACAAATACATTCCAGCAGACAAACCAGAAGGGATCATTGCTGAATGTATATTGTCTTTTTGATTAAAAGTTTCAATAGTAAATAATTCTTGACCTGAAAGATTCATGATCTTTAGAATTGGTTGTTTTGTAGTATTAATCTCGCATTGAATGGTAGCTATTGAGCGAACAGGATGCGGAACAATCTCAAACTGTCCTATAATAGCATCTTGTTCAACAGATACTGATCCCAATTCAATGTCAGTATTTGTTCTTGGAACAAGTTTATAATTTCCGAATGAGAAGAACATAATACCAGTAAGATCTTTTATTCCTGTTCCTCTTGATAAGACTGTTTTACCAGCTGATGAGGAAGAGCCATATGTGGTTGACCCATCATCAGTTTCAACGCGCATTTTGGAAAGTGATTCTGTTGCAGAATTGTAGAGACTAGCATCAACAACATTGAACTCTCCAAAATTTGAAGCACCATCAGCATTTGTATCCGTTACTATCAAATTTTGGAATTTTACGAGCATGCTTTCCCATTGTTCAGCAGAATTTGTACCCTGTGATTTTCTGGAAAAGTCTGTGGTTGATACAAGGACAGGCGTAATTGCATCACCATCTGTGGAAATTAGTTGTGTTTCTTGTGCATTTACAGAATCAATAGAAGTGACACCAAAGTTTTCACGAATGATACCTGTAACTTTTACTTTTGCTCCTCTTGGAAATGCACGAACGATGCTAGATGGAGATGTCGTACGAATAAATAGTCCAGAATAAGGAGTAATTGCATCTTGAATATAAACTCTTGGAGCATTTACAACTTCATTTGGAATATCAGATGCTGAAGCAGTAACTGTACCGGTAATTGAAATAGAAAATCCTTCATAGACAGATCCACCATTTGCTTGTAATTTCTCTCTGATATCTGCAATCTTTGGAGTGCGATCTAGAATTCTGTAATAGTAACCAGTGGTATCTCCTAATGGAGATTTCAATGAAAGGCCAGATTCGTCATTGACTCTTACATACCATTTTGCCAAAGCAGATCCATTTTGAATTCCGGAATACGTTGGAATCGTTGCTGTATATAATGTATCATTCACTTTCTGAGCATTTGTTGAATCTAATGAAGTACCATTGAATGAGAAATATGCTTTCACTGATGTAATAGGTAAAGCTCCTTGTTTAACTCCAATTGCAATTGGTACTGTTTCACTCGATGTGGGAAATGCTTTTGTTCTTGTTGAACGTATGCTTGTGATAACAGGAGGAGCTGAGCCCATGTCCAATTCGAGATCTTCAGGCATGCCTGGTGAAATCATGAATGGAACAGGTTGTCCAGCAATATTATTAGTTGAAATATAACCACGAATCTTTTTGATTTTTGTTCCTTCAGTTGGTGCAGTATATGTACCAAGTTGTACAGCATCAGTCCTATAATGATTAGATTGATCTCTGAGATAAATCTCATTTCCATCAGCATCTGAAAGAATAATTGTACTTCTTTGATTGGTACCTTTTACTGAACTTGATACGATCAAATTTGAAAATTCAACTTTCATTCCAACATACTTTCCTCCTGAGGCAACATTATAGGTTGCTGCTGTTACTTTTCCAGAATTGAAATTAGAAACAAGAACTGCAGGCGGAGCGGGAAGTGAAATTTCATCATCAATGAATTCAACTATCCCATTTGAAAGTACTTCGCCTTGAGTTGTACCTAACTTATTATTACTTGGGAAAGCTGTAATTCTAATTGGTACTTCAATCAATTGCCCTTTTTTTAGGCGAATAAAATTGGAAGCCACATTTGCCGTATCACAAATAATTGGCATCCCAGCAAATTCCACTGCATTTTGATCTTGAAGATAAATTGCATGATTTCGATTGCCTGCAATCATAATTTTTCTTGTATCATCAGGGAAATTTACTACTGGCGGTATTGAAACCACGCCTCGAATAATGACTGTATCACCAACTGAGGGAGAGTTCAAAGAACCAGCAGAAAGTGAATCAGCAGGTATATTCATGACCTCCATGATGGTCTTTTTAGGATAATTCTGAGCTTGTGAATTGAATGAAATCAAACTCAGAAATAAACATAGAAGTAAGATATGTTTCATAACAAACCTTTATTATTTAATGATGAGAAATTTGCCTGTTTTTATTGAACCATTGCTTTCATCTTTGACTTGAACTACATACATTCCAGTAGCCAAAGCTTGATCTTTATCAGATATCAAGTCCCAAGCATGAATACCACCAGCGAATATAATATCTGAGGTATTTACATTTCCTGTCTGTGAAAACCAGTCAATGTCTTGCCCATGCGAACTTCCTTGTTCATGAAATAAAGTTCGCACTTTATCTCCTGATAGAGTATAAATTGAAATCGTGGCTTTTTGAGGAAGATTGTAGAAATACAACTTCCTTCCTCTTTCAACATTTGCTTTTGCATCCCATGAAGCAGATACTGAATAGGGATTAGGAAAAACACCAATATCATTTGCTGAATCAGCTTGATTTATCGTAGTACCTGGAATGATTGTTCTTTCATTTGCTAATAAACTTGATTCAAGTGAAGGTAGACCCGCTTCTGCATCACCTTCACTGAAGGCAGTCAAAGTGATTGAATACTGCCAGCCATTGAGTATGTCATTCATTGGATACATATAATGATATGCAACTGTATCACCATCGAAATAGGTAGAACTTGGATTTCCTTTAGCATCCTTTATACGAATTTGCTCAAAACCATTATCGAAGAATAATCCATTTTGAGGCTTATCATAGGAAGCTAGCATTGTCCAATCATTAGTGGATTGGGAAAAATCTTCTGGATTGGTTCTGTATATTTTATATCCTTCAAAATTTTTCTTATTTGTCAGCAGATCCTTAGCTTTCTCAGCATTATCAGACCAATACAGAATTGCTTTCCTATCTTTAACTTCAATACGCATTTTTGGTGATGGCGGAGGTGAAGGGAGTATGTATCGCACAATTGAGCCATCTCCTTTGAGATCTATTTCATTGGTATCAAGTGTATTATTTCCATTCACATCAGTGCCATTATATGCTCTTTGAGCCCAACCAGCATTATTGATAAGTATAGTTCTTGTTTCTTCATCATTTCTTTCGGGAGTTCCTGGCTTTTTTGCACAAATAACAGCAAATGTAACATTCACAGAATCACCAGGATTAATTCTTGAGAATGGCCCTACTGATAACAATTGAGAACGGTTACCTGCCTTTGCAATTAATTTCTCGGCATCAGACATAGTGACTTGATTCAAAAAAGTTGAGGTTAGTCTGCGATATTTTTCAATATCATTTTGTGGAGATTGGAGCCACTCATCGCCTCGAGTATCTTGGAATGCCCACACATTATAGTGGGTATTTTTTTGGATTGGATCTGTCCCTAATAGTCGTATAGCAGCATAATTGTCTGCAAGACCATTATCACCAGATATATCCCACTCATACATCATTCGCATGGAATCGATGAGTGCATTTCCTCCAGCACGATAAAAATCACCGCCTCGAGGTGCTCTAATAGTTGTGTTACGCACAACTAAATCTGTCCATAAACCAATATATACACTATCAATAGGAGCATTGGAAACATTTTTGACTGAATAAGTCAGTAATACGAAGTAATCAGCAAAAGGATAATTCCAAGCATAGGATTGAAATTTCACTTCGATCCCTAATGGATAATCATGTCCAGGTATCTTTTGATTTAATTCAGGGACTATGAGATTTGTATCCGTAAATACAGACACAAAATCCCTGTGGCTGATAGCTTTTGGGGTAAAGTACAAGTCATTCGGCAGGGAGGAACTCTGTATGATATAATTGCTATCAATATTTGTGAACTCAAATCCTTGAGAAATATTCAATACTGATGATACATCAATTGCAGCAGTTGATACAGCTGTAATGTTATTTCCTCCAATATCTTTTATTCCTCCAACCCATAATCCTCCCAAGAACATGTGTTCAATGCCACTTCCACGAGGATATTCACATGAAGGTACACGAGGCCAGCCAGCAAATCCGGTCCCAATTGTACCAAAACTGCTTATTGACAAGCGAATATTACCGACATCGGTAATCATTCTTTGCTCACCCGTGCCTGCAGAACAGTAAATCGGGAATAAAAGGCTTATTGCGAAGAGGTAAATCTTTTTCATGAAAATGTTAGATTTTGGGAACTCAAATTTACTGAATTGACCTTTAGTGTGCTCGTAATTATTGCCATTTATTCCAAAGAATTCGTGAATTCTCTAAAAACATGAAAGTTTATTCTTCTTAGGATTGAGCATTGACTGTAATCATAAGAAAACGCCATGTTAGTTATTTGGTCACACTAAGGAATTTTGGTATTTTTACGACAATATTATTCACGATTTAGCTAAGTATCGCCATGATACCATTGACCGCAACTTCGACGCTTGAAAGAGTACATACAGTTCGACAAAACAAGATCATGAAGGAATTGATGGATAAGGACACCACTGTGATGTTCGAAGATCCATTAGATAATGAAATGATTTTGAATATGGGCCCTCAGCATCCAGCTACACATGGTGTTTTGCGTGTTCTATTGCGCCTAGATGGTGAAACAATCGTAAAATGTGTACCAGAGCTTGGTTACCTTCATAGAGGATATGAGAAATTAGCTGAAGCAATGACTTATCACGAATTTATTCCTCATACCGACCGATTGGATTATATGTCTCCCATGTCAAACAATATGGGAATTGCTTATGCAATCGAGAGAGCTATTGGAATTGAAGCACCAGAACGCGCTCAATGGATTCGTGTATTATTGTCTGAAATGGCAAGGATAAGTTCCCATCTCATGGCTATGGGAGCTACTTGTATGGATGTTGGTGCATTAACATTATTTCTCTGGACTTTTACAGAAAGAGAAAAACTCTATGATATTTTCGAGCTTATATGTGGTGCTCGATTTACCACAAGTTTTTCAAGAATTGGTGGTATAGCAAATGATATTTCTCCTGAAGTATTAAAAATGATTCGTGATTGGGTTAATCAATTTCCTGATCGTCTTAAAGAATCTGAAGGTCTTGTAAATCGTAATAGAATATTTATAGAACGCTTGGCAGGTGTAGGTTATATGCCCGCAGACAAAGCTATTCAACTTGGTTTGACAGGCCCATGCTTACGTGGATCAGGAATCAATCATGATCTTCGTAGAGATATGCCTTATTGGGTATATGATCAATTAGATTTCGATGTGATTACTCATAATGATTGCGATACGTGGGCACGTTATATTGTTCGCGTTCAAGAGATGAAAGAATCAGTAAAAATCATTCATCAAGTTTTGGATAAATTACCCCAAGGCCCTGTTTTAGCTGATGATCCAAAGCATGTTCTTCCACAAAAAGCTCATATTTATACTAAGATGGAAGAATTGATTAATGATTTCATGTTGATAAACTTTGGTGCAATGCCTCCTGTTGGTGAAACCTATACTGCTATTGAAGGTCCCAAAGGTGAGCTTGGATTCTTTATTGTTTCAGATGGTACAGGCCATCCTTGGAAATTGAAAATTCGCTCTCCCTCATCATCGAATCTTCAGGGTTTGAAATATATGTCTGAAGGTTCAATGGTTTCAGATATTGTGGCAATCATTGGTTCCGTAGACCCAGTAATGGGCGAAGCAGATAAATAAGCCGTTGACAATTAAGATATTTCCGAAAGGGCAGGCAATATGTCTGCCTTTTTCATATACATAGAGTTTATCATGAATATTGCTTGCATAATTCCAGCTGCTGGCAAAGGTTTACGTCTTGGGAATGATATCCCAAAGCAATTCCTTACAATCAATGATATCATGATTATTGAATATGCAATCCGATCTTTAATTGATGGATTGATTAATTGTGGGGACCACACAATTTCACTCATCATAGCATGTGATCCTGAACGAGCGGTTGAATTGCAAAATATTTGTCTTCAATATCTCCCTTTGACATCAATAGAATTTGTTGAAGGCGGAATGGAGAGAAAAGATTCTATTTATAATGCTTTGCAATCACCTTTGGCAATGAATTCAGATAAAATCATGATTCATGATGCAGCTCGACCATTCATACCCAAAGTAGTTATATCTCAATTAGTCAAAGCAAGTGAAGAACATGTCTGCGTCATACCAACTTTGCCAATTGCTGACACATTGAAAAAAGTGGTTAATAATGTGATCGAGAAAACATATGATCGCAAAGAATACTTATTAGCTCAAACTCCACAGATTATTGATACAAAGTCTTATCTACAATCAATTGAATCCATTGAAGATGGCATATTTACAGATGATGCATCAATATTGGAGCAGGCAGGCTTTGATGTGTATTGCATACATGGACATGAAATGATGAGGAAGATTACCTATCAATATGATCTAGTACTTTCCGAACTTCATGCATTTATCTATGAATATGAGAATGGAGTCTGAAGTGAATATAGCAATTATTGGTGGTAATAGTAAAATTGCATCGGCTATAATACGCTTGTTTGCTAAAGAAACCACATGGAATTTGCATGTATATTCAATGAGCCTCACAAGAGTATCTACAGAACGAATTCATTATAAAGCAATTCCATATTCAGATATAAAATCTTGGAAAGAAGAATTACTTGCAATTAGACCTCAGTATATCATCAATACGGCAGCAATGACGAATGTTGATGCTTGTGAAGAAAAGAAGCAGGAAGCATGGTTTTCTAATGCAACATTTGCTGAGCAGTTATCCAGAATAGCATTGATAATAGAAGCTCATCTTATTCATTTTTCAACTGATTATGTATTCGATGGACAGAAAGGTCCATATGTAGAATATGATCAACCAAAACCTATTTCCTATTATGGTAAATCCAAATTAGCTGGTGAAAATGCTGTATTAAAATCTCATGCTCAGAACACTGTAATTAGAACCAATGTAGTTTATGGTTTGACTAATGATACTCAACAAGATTTTGTGAAGTGGATCCTACAGAATGCTGATGCTTCAAAACAAATGAATATAGTTAATGATCAATTTTCTAATCCAACATTAACAGATGATTTAGCTTTGGCTGTAAAAAGGATAATTGAAAAGAAGAGATGCGGCATTTATCACATTGGTGGTAATACACAATGTAATAGACATGAATTTGCACTTGAAATAGCGAAAGTTTTCCATTTAGATGCATCCTTATTTATACCAATACAAACAAAAGAATTACATCAACCTGCGCAGAGACCTTTGATAAGCGGTTTAATTAATTTAAAAGCACATACAGATCTGGGAATATCTTTCAGTACAATTACTGAGGGACTAGTTAGACTCAGACATCAAATGCATGTACAAAACCAAGAGTAATTTATGAAAATCATGATTTGTGGTTCAGGAACTATGGGAAGAGGCATTGCTCTTGTATCTTTGTTATCTGGCCATTCTGCAATACTTTATGATAAAAATCAAGAAGCGCTCAACCAAGCAAATATCTTCATCGATACGCAATTAAAAAAATCACTAGAAAAGGGAAATATCAAGGATGAACAGTATAATGAGTATGTAACTCATTGTATATATACCAGTGTTCTATCCGAATATGTATCCCAAGCTGATATCATAATTGAAGCGATTATTGAATCTCTAGAAATAAAAGAAGATCTATTTACATCAGTTGAAAATGCAGGGCTGCGTGAAGATGCCATTCTAGCTACAAATACATCATCTTTATCTGTTAATGTACTCTCAAAAAATAGAAAATATGCACGCAACTTCATAGGTCTACACTTTTTCAATCCTGCTCATATCATGAAATTGGTTGAAATTATCAAAACCCCTATCACAACAGAGTATGTACTTGATACTGCATTGAGCTATTGTCGATCAATTAAAAAAGTACCTGTCATTGCGAAAGATGTACCAGGGTTTATCGTAAATCGTGTAGCAAGAAATTACTATAATGAGGCGATGAGAATAGCAACTGAACATGCATCTAATCCAAAGCAAATAGATGTTCTCATGAAATCACTTGGTTTTAAAATGGGCCCATTTGAATTAATGGATCTCATTGGAAATGATGTCAATTTGGAAGTGACTAAATCTGTCTCAGCCCAATATTTCAATGAGCCTAGATTCACTCCATCGCTTATGCAACAAGATATTGTCAATGCCGGTAGATATGGAAGAAAATCTGGTGCCGGTTTTTTTGAATATGAATAATCAATATATTTTTTAGGAAAAGTCATGAATATAGTAGTCATCGGAGCTGGAACAATGGGCAATGGTATTGCTCATGTATGCGCACAACATGGTCATTCAGTTTCACTTGTTGATATAAGTGAAGCATCTCTTGCAAAAGGTATTGCAACTATTACCGGCAATCTTGATCGACAAGTAAAGAAAGAAATCATTTCAAATGATGATAAAGAAATGATACTTGCTAGAATACAATCAACTACTAATCTCACAGAATCTGCTTCTCAAGCGGATCTCATTATTGAAGCAGCAAGTGAGCAAAAGAGTATTAAGATATCTTTATTTCAACAAGCACAAACCACAGCAAAACCTGATTGTATTTTTGCATCTAATACTTCATCAATTTCAATAACTGAATTGGGTGCAGCCACTAATCGCCCTGATAAATTTATCGGCATGCATTTTTTCAATCCAGTTCCTGTTATGAAATTATGTGAAATCGTAAGAGGTTACGCAACTTCTGATGAAACTTATCAGACTATTTATGATCTCGCTAAGCAATTGAATAAAGTCCCAGTAACTGTTCAAGATTATCCTGGTTTTATCTCAAATCGCATTTTGATGCCAATGATCAATGAAGCAGTATACTGTTTAATGGAAGGTATTGCAAGCGCTGAAGATATTGATACTGTTATGAAACTTGGAATGGCTCATCCAATGGGACCTTTGACTTTAGCAGATTTTATTGGACTTGATGTATGTCTTTCTATTATGGAAGTTTTACATGATGGCTTAGGTGATAGTAAATATCGTGCATGCCCACTTCTTCGAAAAATGGTTGCCGCAGGACATCTTGGCCGTAAATCTGGCAAAGGTTTTTATGATTATAGTCAAGGATCATGAGAGCTATAATTCAAAGAGTTCATTCTTCATCGGTTATCATCGATGGAAATATTCATGCCTCGATTAATCGGGGCATGAATATTCTTATTGGATATTGTCAAGGCGATGATACTGACAAAAATGAGTGGCTCATTGATAAGCTGATTGGTCTCAGAATATTTCCTGATGAGCATGGTAAAATGAATCAATCTTTGATTGATATATCAGGTGAATTACTTATTATACCCAATTTCACTTTATGTGCTCAAAATGATAGAGGTTTAAGACCTAGTTTTGTTCATGCTGAAGATCCTATAAAGGCTAGAGTTTTATTTGAACATTTCCTAAATGGATTGATTAAAAAGTATCCTTCTGTAAAATCAGGTGTTTTTGGAGCTGATATGAATGTTCAGATAGCAAATGATGGTCCTGTAACTTTGATATTTGAGAGATAATGAATGAAAGAACTTCTTAATCATAATCTCACACATTATACAGGATTTAAAACCCCTGTAACTATCAAAAAGTATATACTTATTGAACATGAAGAAGATATAGCTACTATATCATCACTTCATGTACAAAATCCTATAATCATCGGTGGAGGTACTAATTATCTATTTGTAACTCCTGAAATTGAAGTTGCAATAAGTTATATAGGAACAAGTGTTACACTAATTGAAGATTCAATTAATCATTCTATAGTAAGAGTTGAAGCTGGAAAGAATTGGCATTCATTCATTATGGAAATGCTTGATAAAAAGTTATATGGCCTTGAAAATCTAGTTTTAATTCCAGGAAATATTGGCGCTGCTCCAGTACAAAATATCGGTGCATATGGAAGGGAAGTTTCTGAATCTATCATTGCGGTTCATTGTGTTCATATTAATACTGGTAAACGGATATCACTGACAAAAGATGAATGTCAATTTCAATATAGACATAGTATTTTTAAGAATCCGGAATGGAAACAATATATCATTACACATGTTGATTTTCTTTTACACAAAATTGAATCACCAATGGCTAAGTATCCGGATGTAGAACAGTATTTTCATGAACATTCTATTGAATCACCTAATTCAATTGATATTGCCCATGCAATCATTGAAATAAGAAATAGAAAACTTCCTAATCCTGAGATCATTGGTAATGCAGGAAGTTTCTTTAAGAATCCAATTATCTCATATTCATTATTCCAAGAATTAAAGCAGAAATACTTTGATATGCCTTCATATCAAGTGAATGAATTTGAAGTGAAGATTCCAGCTGGTTGGTTAATAGAAAAAGCTGGTTGGAAAGGATTCAGGCATAATGGTGCGGGCGTACATGATAGACAAGCACTTGTTTTGATTAATGCCGATAATGCCTTTGGACATGACATATATGAATTATCAACAATGATTCATAATTCTGTCAAAGATAAGTATGGGATTTATCTTGAACCTGAGGTTAATATCATACGATGAGTATACTATGAAAGTCATGAAATTTGGAGGATCAGTACTTCATCATGAAGCTGGTTTTCAGGCGATGGTGGATATTGTAAAAAGTTATAAGGGTAAGCATATAATTGTTATATCTGCATTTGCTGATATAACGAGAAGACTAAATACAATGATGAATCTGGCACTACATGATTCATATGTAAATGCAGTACATGAAATGAATTCTATTATTCAATATCATTTGATGCTCACTGACTTACTATTACCTGACAATCCAATATTTCAAGAAAAAGTACAAAATGTTACTGTATTACTCCAAAGATTATTGAAAGGAATATCTTTAACAAAAGAGATAAGCCCCAGAATTAGTGACTTGATACTTTCTCAAGGGGAAATACTCGCAACATGTTTTGTAACTCAGTTATTTACTGCACATAAAATAAATGTAGGCTTCATTGAAGCTAGTGATATCATTATTACAAATGATGATCATGGGTTTGCTAAACCGATAGAGTCATTAATTTCACAGCATATTCATACTACATTATTACCTGCACTAGATTTATATGATCATATCGTCATAGCAGGATTTATTGGAAAGAATACAAGTAATAATATCACAACAATGGGATATGAAAGTTCCAATCTAACTGCTGCATTATTAGGAAGCATTTTAAATGCAGAAGAAATCATCATATGGACAGATGTATGTGGAATCCGATCATCCGATCCCAAATATATTTCCAATACAAAAGGAATACCACAATTATCATATAAGCAGGCTCAAGAACTAGCAGATAATGGTTTAAAATTACTCCATCATTGGATGCTAGATCTTCCATTGAAGAACTCGATTCCTCTATCTATAGCAAATGCTTTTGATAATAAGGGTGAAAAAACTTCTATTTCAAATCTGTATGATATTGATATACCAACAATAATCATCCATAATTCTCAGGTAAGCAATTCGTATTCTTACATATTTACTGAAGATCTTAACTCACTTATACAAATATCTATTTTTACTCAAAGTGATA
>JACCDW011497878.1_pt1 | contig 58610 bp, 85 predicted proteins | sample 7449781 | NCBI WGS metagenome assembly JACCDW01 (sample SAMN15323449, study PRJNA562643) | freshwater metagenome | isolation source: river surface water | place: USA:Blue River Watershed | collected 2017-08-18
GCAAAGCCGCCAAAACCTCCTCTAAGCACCACATCGCCGCCGCCTGTTGCACCACTAATGTTATTATCATCACCACCGTTACCGCCAGAGATGTTAATGTCGCCGCCTTCGGGTTCTCCGGCGTTAGTTCGGTCAGCACCTTGTAGTAATATGTTATCAGCTGAATATATTGATATATCAGCAATGACACCAGCTTCGCGGTTGTCAATGACAATGTTGTTGTCGGTTACAATATTAGCAGCAATATTGCCTGTGTATGTTGGCAAGTATGCAGCCACGTTTGCATCGCCGTAATTACTGCCACCACTAACTGGACTTCCATTAACATTCAATGCCCCGTTGGCTACAGTAATGGGAGTGTCGCCTAAATATAACGTGCTGTTACTTAACCATAAATCTTTCCAACGTTGTGTAGACGAACCCAAACTATAAGTTACGTTTGCTCCAGGCATTAAACCTGTGTTAGTAACTTTAACAACTAGATTAGCTTCTTCAGGCGCACCAACAAACAAGTTGATGTTTCCATTGGTTGAGCCCATTACCAAGTTTGTTTCGTCTAACGGTGCACCGCCTAAATCTGACCCAACTGCTAACAAATATACATCATCTGGCTTAATAAGACCATAGCCTGGATAATTATACGTGCTGCTAGCAATACCAAAGTCACCGAAATAAGTACTGTCTGTGCCATTGTCGGCAGTTACGATAACATCAAAACTCGATTGATCACCGCCATTGATGTTTTGCAATACCAATTGGCTGTAGCTGTTGATATTAGAATATGTTTGAATAAAGGCATTGGGAAAGGTACCCACAGCATCGTTTACTGTTACTACAAGATTACCCGACAACAATGTAGTATTGTTTTCGTAAAACTTAGCAGGAGTTGCATTATCGTGTCTTAGTCTCAGTACGCTGACATTGCCTACACCTTCATAATCGTGACTTAAACCTGTATCGCCCCCTGGTGTATTAAACTGATAACCTGTTGGGAAATTGGCCGAAGCGTAGTATTCTCTGGCATATAAACTGCCAGTAACAGAAACATCGTATCCAGTACTAGGTAATCCGTTAATACCAATAGTATTTGTAATAGCGTCAAATTGAATAGTTGCTGCATTAGCACCTATAACTAAATTGGTAGTAGATGCCCCAGCGAAAGAACCGGTCCGGGCCCAAATGGTACCAGTATTAAACGAACTAACAATTAAATTGTTTGTAATACCTGAAGAGTCAAATTCTGTCTCTACTACTAACGAATACCCTTCGTATGGTCTAAGGAACAAAGATCCAGGGACTGTACCTATCAATGATTGGCCTGTTGATCCGCCAATTGACAAATTGCCCAGATCAGCAGTCGAAGTAATGCCGGTTAGCAATGCACCGTTACCTGTAAAGTATGCGGCGTTAATATTGCCAGAGTGCGTAGGCAAATAACTTGCTACGTTAGTATTTGAGTATGTGCCTGGTTGTGGATTAGACACTAGATACGCGGCAACGTTAGTATTTGAGTATGTGCCTGGTTGCGGGTTTGCTAACAAATAGGCAGCTACGTTAGCGTTTCCATAATTACCGCTTCCAGTGATACCAGTTAGCAATGCGCCGTTACCTATGAAATATGTGCCTGCAACGTTAGCAGTATTATATGGAAGGAATGCAGCCACGTTTGCATCGCCGTAGCTAGATGTTGCTACGATACCAGTTAAGTTACTACCGTCACCAAAGAAATAATCTGCTGTAACATTGCCACTAGCCGTAACGTTTGCTACTGTTATATTGCCGCCCACATTGCCTGCATATAACTGACTAAAGTTGTCGTTAACTTTAGTGAATGCTGTGCGAAGTGTATCGCCTGTGTAACTATCTGGACCTGAACCAGTATTAATAATCTGTTGAGTCATAAAAAATCCCGCTATTGTTATATTTAGCGGGATTTTAAATTAGAGTAACTGTACTTAAGTGATGAGAATCTTTGAACTTAATGCCCTGTCGCTGTATAACTTGGTACCACGTTTTCTAATCAAGTCTACAGAACCTTGCGGGTCGTTTTCAAACATTGTACGCATATCTTCTGCGGTAACAGAGTAATCAGTATTAACTGAGTATATTTCGTAACACCGTTGAGGGTTAAATCTTGCCCTTAATGACATCATACGCACAATAGATCCAATATCGTTGTCGCGGCCTTTATTTGTGTCTATGGGTTTGTCTTGGAGTATATCCCACACTTCTTTCTTTTCATCAGCTATCCGGCGTTCTTCCATTTCAGTCACATCAACCACACCTTCAATACCAAGCTGGTCCCAACTCAGTACAAATAAGCGAGATTTCTTTTTCTTGCTCATAGCTTGCTCTTGATACGATTGATAACTTCGTTAGCTTCTGCCAGTCCGCTGAGTTCCAGAGCCAACTCGTCCATCAACTCGGGTAAACTAGTCATGTCGTATTCTTGGGTCCAAGTAATACGATAAATTTCTTGCTTTTTGTCGTCCATTAGTTAAAGTCCTTTTTAGCGCAAACCAAACTAACTATTTTAGTGGTTCCGTTTTTAACTGCTCGTTTTAATGAGCTTTCGCACTCGCCCATAGTGCGATATTCGGCCATAGTCTCAAAATTATATTCTGCTGTTGCAGGGTTAGTGAGCATCAGTGCTACGAGTACATATTCCATTATTGATAGCCTTTCTTTAACATCCACATTAATACCTGTTGTTGATCCAACTTAGCGATATCTTTGCTGTTTTTAAGCACAGATCTTGCATTAGGGTTATCTACAATCTTCAAACGGACCATGCCGCGGCCATCGCTGTACTTAGTGGTGCCCACGGACTTAACTTTGTAGATACTACTATAAAACACAACAAAGTCGTCTTGTTTAATTTCGAGATCAATGACGTCAGTGACAGGATACATTACAGTACATTCATACCAGTTAAAAATGCACGAACAGTACCCATGCCGTAAATTGCCAACAGGCCTGCATTGACTGCAATCATAGCCTTGTCGCTGATACGTACTGCCCAAATTAAAAAGATAAACGAACCCAAGTTCAGCAAGTACACGTTCAGAGGATCTACCGCTAAACTTGTTAGTACCGCGCCAGTCAAAGTAATTGCTGTAGCAGTCCACTTCAACAACTCGTCAACTTGTCGTTGCGTTAAATGAAAAAACTTATCAATCAAACTCACAATGTGCCTCACTTCCATAACCATAATATTCTGCCATTTCGGCAATCTCTGCATCAGTGGGCATTGGCTCGGTTGGCATATTTGCCATAGCGTCGATTTCCTCTGCTTCACGTTCTGCTTGTTCTTGTGTACGTGCTACTAAATCTAAACGATCCACTGATACACGTTTACCATTTTCTAAACGTTCCCAGTATACCATTTCAAAGCACTCGTTGTCTTTGTTGTAAAGAACGCTGTATTCCATTTTAATTCCTGACAGGTTAATTTAGTTGGCGTTAGCTTTGTCAGATTGCTCACAACATTTTTCCACATCGGCCAACAACTTCGTTAAGAAAAAAATATGCGATTTTTGAATCACTGCCGCTACTGCGCCGGCAGATGTCTCTTCATCGTGGTAAACTAACATGAGTTTAGCACTTTCCAATTCTTGTTTTAAGTTTTGTCGAACCGTATGAATGTTCATAATGTTTCCTTAGTATTGATTGAGTTGTGGTGCCAGCTCTGCGATAAGTTGACGTTCACGAGCATGTGCAGGCTTGCGGCCACGCACCAACTCCATTACTTCTACTTCAAATGCTTCCGGGCCATGTTCACGAATGCTACGGCACAAGTTCCAATCCTTACCTTCAGTAAGCGCTCGACGAATATGCTTTTGCAAACGAACCTTGATTGCTTTTTTAACTTGCTGTCCGCAAACTGTGATACCAATGTAGCTCTCTGCGGTGTTAGTGTTTACTAACATATAGACAGCATGCTTGGTATCTTGTCTGCGTTTACGAGTTGTTTTTTGCTTCATCATGTGTATATTATACAACCAAAATGAATTATGTGCAACCAAAATTTTGTAATACCTTAGTACTACTTTACATTAATGTAGATAGCTCGTTTAACTCTTGCTCTGTTTTGTCCAATGCAGCTTCTACCGCTTGTAATACTGAAGTACTACATTTTGATTCCGCCAATAAAGACTGTGCTTGCTCCAATTTCCACACTGCCTGTTGGACTAGGGAAATTTGTTCGCGTTGTTTTTGTGTTGGGTTTTGTGCGTTCATTTTTAACTCCTGTCAGGAATTATAACATTATTTTCTTTTTCGAGCAACAGGTTTTTTGAATTCCTGTGTTAAGTAGTAATTGACCATTTTGTGGTTGATGTTACTTAGTAAGTCAAAATAAGGTTCCTCAAGTACAAACTGATACGGGCAGTTGTGCCATGATTTTGTTTTGACAAAGTTATAGTAAGCACGACGGTGCTCTTTATCAGAGGCGTCGAATACTGCGTAGGGCCTACTGAGCAGAAATGTTTTTAGCATAACTTAGTGGATTGTGTCAGAGTAAAAATAGTTGAAATTAAACATTTCTAAAATTTTAGTAACACTTTCAGGCGTAGGTGCCGTTTCGTAGTTGTCAGGCAAAATAACAGATTTCATGTTACCTTTTTCGTCGACAACAAATATATAATCTGTATCGGCGATTTCGTCCATGATGTCCAAACCAATTTCATCTTGTTCCGTGTGTAGCATGATATTGCCTCTCTAGTCGTTTAAAATACTTTGCAGTTAATTTTCGCAATTTTACAAGAACTTTACTATTCTTGTCAAACAGGTTAGCATAAATTTGATAGATAACAGTATCTTCTATTTTAATTGCTTGGCCCGGGAAATTTTCGCACATGGAAACAGCACAAGTAAACGCATAGGCATCTACTTCGTCTGGTATACCAAAATACTCTTGATTTTCTCTTGTGTTTTCGTTTACATCGTAACTAGTGTAATAGCGGCCATCTCTGAAGCCTCGTTTTCTAAACTGATGTAAATGTACGTATTCATGTCCTAATACACTGGCTATGTCTACACATAGTTCGTGCCATTGTAGTCTATCTAAGTCGTCGATGCTAAACTCAAACGTGGAGTGTGGCTTGCGTTTAGGGAACAGTACTTCTATTTCGATGCAGGGTTTTTTCTGTTCGTCTAAGTCTGGCTCATACATGCCGCTGACCATCATGTTATTGTTAGCACTCAGCGAATCTACGCTTATAACCCGGCATTCTTTAAAAGGAATACTTCTATTCAACTTACTAACAATCGCTCGAGAAGTTAATGTCTTCCCTTCTAAACTATCGTATAACCCGTCTAGTTTATCCAGCAATTGAAAGTAGTTCATACCTGCTCCTTACTTAAAGAGTATAAATGCCATTATTACCGCTTGGGCCATAAAGCCTGTTCCGATAGTAATAATATTTAACTGATCTTTAAGAACAATGGCTCTTGCAAAAAGTAAAGCAAGGCCTGTCCATATGAATAATACGATGTCGATAGTTGGGGCTCTGTCACTTAGTCCTGTCATAAGAGCCAACATGCTAGGCACAGTTGCACAGTGCAAGACAATAACTGCTAGCCACCCAAACGTATCGGCTGTGATTTTAGTAATGTGGCCTACAAAGAATTTACGAATTAAAACTAGTAAACCCAATAAGTTGAATTTTTTAATGCTGTCCACCACAATCAATCCTTGTAAAAAATATGTCGACCAATTTGTCCCACTTTTTCTTTTCGCCACCCTGGGTTAACATAAGTTGCATGATAATACATTGCTTGCGCCATACTAGGGAGCCTAAAGTTTTCAAACAAAACTTTTTTGGCTACTTCTTCGCTTTCGCGGTACATGGCAGGATAAATGGGTTTTGTTTTGTGACTTGATTCGCATGCCCACGAAAATTGACAAACTACTTTTTCGTAAAATACGTTTTTCTGATAAACCACTCCGCAAACTCCGTTACCGAAGTTTCCAGATTGTACACGGTTCATAGTTACTTGAGCGACTGCGACTTTACCTTCAAACGGTTCACTAGCTGCTTCCCAGTAAATGTTTTTAGTTAAGCAATCTAGTTGCTTGGTGCGTTCTGCTGCGGTTGCAACTACTTCGTCTTGAGCTGCAATGGCTTCTCGCAAGTTGTTAAATTTATTTGTCGTTACTGTTGTAAGCAAAGACATGACTGCAATAAAACCTAGTAACAGCATTGTTAGTTTGGTCATTTTAATCACTCGGTCATAATAGCGATTTGATATAGCTGATGCCATATTGTTTCTCCTTCTTTAAGAGTGTAATTTTATATACCAGTATGAAAATGGGAAAAACTGCTAACTTAACTAGTTAACAGCTAGTATTATACAGTTTTTCTGTGGTATTTTCAAGTTATATGAGCAGTTTAATCAACTTATTGATTAAATCTGTCCCTTGATTCTGACGCCGACTTCGCCTAAAATCTGATTGTTCTTGGCGTTGGCCATCGCGGCTTTTACTAAATCTCCAGCGGAGTTGGGCTGAGCCATTCCGTAAAGAATTGTGTCGGTTCCTAAATTCTGTGTGTCGGCTGTGTACCCAGGCAAGGCTGTCACGAAAGAAAATATTTGTGAGTTGTCAGAATAGTTTTGAAAAGTTGCGCTAGCCCTAGCAAAATTCTGATACTCATAACTTAGTAGCCTGCAGAACTCGTTATAATTATCGTTAATAGTATTAAAAATAATTTTTATATTTTGCGTATTGTCGTTTGCAACTTCGTTTAAAATAGAATAATATTCTTTAATTTTCAAGTCTCTGTTGGTTTCCCAATAGTCAGGTCCGCCTTTGTCGACTAATACTTCGGATGTAGTTGTTATACCAGTAACTTGGTCATACGAACTTACTGTACTGTATCTTGGCGGTGGCACTATCACAAACTTCGAAGCTGTTCTGAGTTCTTCGGCTGATAGCGCAACTCTTGCTTCGTAACGGCTTATCTCTGTTAGTACAGACCTGATTCTAGGACCGTACGAAGTAGCGTATAAAGCAGCAATAGCGTTATTAACTTTTGCCATGTAGCCCGACAAATATCCACTAGCAAGCCCTATAACGTTGAGCATAGACACCGGTGCATCAGCTCCGTTAGTTGGCAAGTTTAACTTAAGCGCATCGATGACACTTTTTGGCAATAGACTTTCGTTTGTTGCAAGGCTTTCTACACTATCACTTACTTCAGTTTGTATATTCGTGATTAGTGTTGCTAATGCATTACCGTCAGTAAAGGACAAGTTAGGGGCACGTTCGGCTATGTCTGCGCCAAATTCCGTTAATGTTTTAAATGCACTATCGTTAGATAATCCACTTGATGCTTCTATAGAACAATAAGCCATGGCATTGTTTATATTAGGAATAGAACTATCTAAGACTCCTTGAATAACTGCTAAGTCTTCGGTATTAGTGATTGCTTCAAGCTGGGAAATACACAAAGTAGTATAAGACTCGTCGTAAATTTGATCTACGTTTACGCCGTTTGCAGCCATAACAGACGATAGGTTATTAATGTAACCTAATCCGTTTACTATCAATGACTTTACTACCGCGTTAGGCGTCCCAAAGTGCCCTTCACCGATAAGCCTTGTAGTTATGCCTTGGTTCCGCAATGCTGTTACTAATGCTTTGCCTTGCTTGTAAACATCGAATCCTTGTGAAACAAAACTCTTGTAATCCGTAGCACCGTAATACTCTAAATTTGTGTTCTTTGCGTTGGAAGTTGCCGCAACATAGTTATTAGTTGTTGTTAACCAAGCCAAAGTCTGATTAAATGTGTTGATAAACGAACTTACGTTAAAATAGTTGCTGCCCGAAACCCGGGTCATTTGCAAATCTATGTAATACGTCAAATTTCCAGGCATAGCTGGAAAACTCGAAGGAACTACACCTGTTATTGCAGGTATGGCAGAATCGTTGCCAAATGTACAAGTAGTTGGGTCTTTCCAATATTGGCGCAGATATCCAGTCAAGTAAGGTGCTTCGTCTGTTAGTTCTTCTAAATTGTAAACAGCACCTCTGCTAAAATAGTGACCTAGCCAACGAGATGATCCAGCTGGCACAGTGACGTATCGGTATGCTCCTCTGTTTAATTGCATGGCTACCATATTGCCTTGTGCGCTTAGGCTACCGCTGTATACACCGCTTCGATTTTCAACGGCCGCTTGGGAGTTGTCTGGATCACCGTCTACGTAGGCGCCTGCGTTAAACGCTGTTGTTGTAGTCCCGCTCGCCGGGCCCAAGCCTAATAATCCGTAATCTGCTGTGACATTAGATGTAGTGTCCCCTGGTGCGGCGACTACAGTAAACGGCTCGACTACATCTGTATTTTGTGTATTCGTGTTGTCTGCAATACCGGACAGTGATCGATTAAAAATTGCCATAACAAATTATATCCATTGGTTAATATATTAGTCGCCTCTTGCACTGGGCGGGTATACGGTTGTTCCAGAACAAAGAGTACCTGAATTTATTTTTCCGCCATAATGCGCAAACGTACCGAACGCTAAATCTGCACGTTTACCTATTAATACTTGTTCAGTTCTGCCTGTGCCGTCAGGTCCGCAATCTTGTGCGTCTCTGAGCATATAAATATCATCGCCTAACGATAATAAAGAGGCGCCGACGACATCTTTAAAAATAGCATAAGCAGGGACTTTTCCGCTGTCTGCAAATTTCTTTAATTCTTTAAGAAAATCTTGATTGATGCCAAACGCAGGAGGACTACCAGTAGTCATAGCAGCCATTAACGCCAGTTGCAACGGACTTAACCCGCCTGTTGTTTGCGTGGGTATAGTTCCTTTGTTTCCGTAGTAAACAGAAGGTATATTATCAAGCGGGTTAGTTGCTGTACTAGCTAATGCTGAAAATTGCGTACTTGATGTGTCTGCCATTATTTAATTACCTTTTTAATTTCGCCTTTTGCTACATCTACGCCAGCGCTGACCCCAGCAGTTACACCAGCAGTTACTAATGCAGTACCAACGTCTTGTCCTGTAACTGCGGCCCTACCCCCTGCAACTACTACTTGTGCTGTTGCTTGTGCGGCAGCTTTACTGATACCTTCTGCCACTAACCTGTCAGAAACTGCGCCACCGGCAGCAACGCCGCCTGCTGATATTACTGCGCTAGTTAATACCTTATTCGGATCTTCGCCGCTTACAAGACTGCCTGCTGCTTGCAAACCAATCTTTTCGTAAGCGCTCATTCCTTCGAAGCCTCCGCCCGATACAGTTGCGGCTAAACTTGCTGCTTGTGCAAGGCCGCTTTCCATTATAATCACATCCGAACTGGCAGTTAAAATGGGATCCTTGCAAGTAGCAATAGATCCTTTAGTTAGTGGAGGCACACCGTTAACTGTTACACCCGATGGTATAGAAATAACAATACCAAAGCAGTGTTGTGGTTGTTGGGGCCCACACGGGGGATGCGGAGTAAATGCGCATCCTAGTAATGCTACAGGTCTACCATTAACGGTTACATCGGGACTAAACGGACCGACTAAGATTCCGCCCTTTCCAACAATGTCGCCTACTCTTGCTATACCTGCCATTTAAGTCCTTACGTAACGATAGACCCCTTGTTTAATGCAATACCAGTTGTGGTTTGCAGATAGTGGTCCTCTAATGCTTTTAGAGTAGGCGCATGCATCATTACATGCTCAAATTTCAACTCTACATTTTTATTTATATCCGCAGAAAACAGGGTTTGAATCAATCCCAATCCTTGTGGACTTGGCATTACTGTGCATGGCTTGTTTAGCTTCCAGCCACCTTGAGTGCATTCAACAACTTTAGCAACGACTTCATCGCCGTTAACTAATTTAAAACAAACAATCTCACCGTCTTTATAGCTAGCATCAAATAGCATTTAGTTTTTCCTTTAATTGATCTTCAGTTAATTTTGATAGGCCTTGGAATCCGCCTTCGACAAATACTTTGCCGTCTTTGTAAATTTGCGGGACCGTACGATGTCCTTCGCTCATAATAAACTCACGTGCTTCTGGCACCAAGTCTACACGAACTTCTTCGTATGCAATGTTTTTTAATTTTAATAAGCCCTTGGCTTGGTCGCAGAAAGGGCAGTTTGCTTTTGAGTATACTGTTAACATAATTTTATTCCTTGTAACTTAATTAGTCTGATTAGAGGTTAGGCAAAGAATCATAGTCCAAATTGTCCGACATAACGCCGATAACATAACTTGTGGATTCTGTTTCTTGTAACGCACTTTGCTTCTTGCTTGTGTCGCTGTGCTTGTTAAACCAAGGAATAGGTGTTGTCTTAGGCGCATGGTCCCAGTACTTAATACCGATATCTTTCAAGGCGCCTACGGCTGTATAATCGACGAAATCGTTTAAGATATTTGCGTTTAACCCGATAACAGGGCCCTTTTTGAACAGATATTGTGCCCATTCCTTTTCTTCGCGAATAACGTCTTTGTAAATTTGAATTACTTCTGCTTGGCAGTCTTGTGCTGCTCGTGCAAAGCGTGGGTCTTCTTTAACTACTTGATTAATCAAGTAAGCAGTCCACCCTTTGTGTAGCAACTCGTCTTGGAGAATCAAACTAATGATGTTACCGTTGCCAATAAAGATTCTGTTTTCTACCATTGCCAATGATGTAGCAAACGATACCATAAAGCGGAATGCTTCTAGCGCATAGCTAGCATGCAAGGCCAAGTAAATTGCACGAACGTGTTCTTCTTCACTTACTTCTTGACCTAGTTCAACTTTGCAGTTAATCTGGTGTAGTTTGTCGTAGTAGTTTCCAACGCTACTAGCCATGTCAACAATCTCTTTAGTGTCGTGGATGGTGTTAAACACTTCTTTAGGTACGTTGTAGATGTTACGAATGATGTGGCTGTAACTACGACTGTGGATATTTGTTTCAAAGAAACTCCAATTATATACTAGGGCTTCTAGTTCTGGTAAACTTACAACAGGTGTAAAGATTTGACTTGGGCCGCGGCCTTGCAAACTGTCTAAGGCTGTTTGACGTAACAAGTTACTAGTGAAGATATGCTTAACTGCATCACTTGCTTCTTTAAAGTCATTGGCATCTTTGGTTAAACTAACTTCTTCTGGAATCCAAAAGAATCCACGAGCAGTAGTTTCATAGTCTGCAATCTTTTTATATTTTACTTCTTCAAATCGTTGGATAGTAACTGGACCCGCAGGATCCAGAAACATTTTACGGTTCAAGTAATCGGTTTTTGTGTTTAGGTTATATTGTTGTTTACTCATAATTTACATGCTTCACAGTCATCGTCGAATTCTTCAACTACAGGAACATTACCTTGTCCCTTTAGCGAGTTCCACATCTTTTGTTCTTCGGTTACATTGTCAGGTCCTGCTTTAGCACCTTGCTTGTTAATCAAGCTGTAGTAGAAAGTCTTTAGACCCCAAATCTGAGCTTGCATCAAGTTCTTAGCAATCAATGTAGTTGGGACTTTTCTATCTGGATAATGTGCAGGATTGTAGAAAGTGTTTGTGCTTAGTGATTGGTCAACGTAAGCTGCTAAGACTGCGCTGGTCTTTAAATAGGGCGCACAGTCTGTTTGATCCCACATCAATTGATATTTGTTCTTTAACTTATGATACTCTGGAACAACTTGTACTAATGAACCCGCTTTGCTTTCCTTAACTGAAATAAGCGACATAGGCATTTCAATGCCATTGGTACTATTAATAACAACACTAGAACTTTCCACAGGGGCAACTGCCATATTTGTGGCATTTCTAACTCCATACTTAATCATGTCAGCACGTAATGGTTCCCAGTCTAGTTCGGGCGTAAAGTCTGTTAGTTCATTGACGCCAGCGGCACGTAACTCCCACGGAAACTTGCCTTGTCCGTAACGGGTGTTGTCGCTGTGCAAACACTTGCCACGCTCTTTAGCTAACTCTACGCTAGCTTCAGTCAAGTAGTACGCTTGGTGTTCCATCCAGCTCTTAACGTCTTGTAGCGCATCTTTATCGCCGTACTTGTAACTACGTTTGGCATGCCAGTAAGCTAAGTTAGTAACACCAATCCCTAATGGACGAATTTCGTCGTTGCTTAACTTTGACTGAATGCTAAGAAAATCTTGATAGTCGAGGATATTATTAAGGCTGCGATGGAGGATGCGGCAAGCACGGCGCATGTCTTCAGGATTACGGAACGCACCCCAGTTGATTGAGCCGAGAGTGCAAAGAGCAATTCGTCCTTCATTGTCATCCAGGCGTTTAAAAGATTTTGTAGGTAATAAGATTTCACAGCAAAGATTACTCTGGTAAATTGTATGATACTCGGGATCAAATGGTCCTTGGTTCATTACGTTGTCGATGAACACCAAATAGATACGTCCTGTGTCTGTACGTTCTTTTAATATGCCAGACTTGAAGACTTCTTCGGCCGACATAGTTTTCTTTCTCAAGCCAAACGTATTTTCGTATTTGACATAAAGTTCTTCAAACAGGGCAGTATCTTTATAGAATGCTTCGTAGAGGTCCGGTACTTCATTGGGATCAAAGAAAGTGATATTTTCTTTGTTTTTAAATCTACGCCAAAAGAAAGCAGATAGGACCACCCCGTAGTCCATGTGTCTGACTCGGGTCTCTTCGGTTCCTTGATTGTTCTTGAGAACAATAAGGTCATCGAACTGATGATGCCATATGGGATAAAACACAGTTGCACTTGCATTACGGATACCACCTTGTGAACATGAACGCAAGTCTCCAAACCACTTCTTCAAGAAAGGAATCATGCCAGTGTGCATAATTTCACCACCGCGAATTGGCGAACCCAGTGGACGTAGGCGTCCAATCTCTAATCCAATGCCAGCACGTTTGCTAGCATACTTGGCCATCATTTCGCCAGAAGCAAAAATGGAGTCAAGATCATCATCACTGCGAATGAGAACACAACTACTGAACTGCTTAGTGGGAGTTCCAAGCCCAGCAAGAACAGGAGTAGCGAGAGTGAATAAACCGTCTGAAGCCGCATTGTAATATTCCTTAATAAAACGCATACGAGCCGAGTTAGGCTCTTCTTTATGCATAACAGTAGCAGCCGCTACCATGTAACGAATTTGTGGTGTTTCGTAAATTTCTTTAGTAGCACGATTGCGTACCAGATATTTTTCGATTAACTGTTCAATAGCAGCGTAACTATATTGCTCGTCTTTTTCGTGTTCGAGCATGTCGTTCATTTTGTTCCAGTCTTCTTCCGTGTACCACTCAAGAAGCTCGGGTGTATATAACTTAATTGCCACATTCTTCTTAACGATTTCGTAAAGGTGTGGTACTTCGTAGTCTCCCCAAACGTCCTTACGCAACATAGACAAACGTTGCTTACCTGCTACATACTGATAATTTGTATGTCCAACATCGGGATTTGATTCTACGTCAATCAAATCCACAATAGCACGTAATGTAATTTCGTCGATTTCTTTAGTTGTAATACCGTCGTAAAAATGAGGTTGTGCTTTAATTTCAATCATTGACTGACTGACGTCTGCTATCCCCTTACATATTTTACTAATTTGTGACTGCCATTTCTCTAATGTCAAAGGCTCTTTTTTACCGTCTCTCTTAATGACTTGAATTTGCATAATTGATTTCTCTTATTGTAGTTTTTCTAGCCCTAGTTCCTCTGCGGAAATAGTTCTGATTAATTTTAGTGTGGGATCGATTTGTGTTTTATTTACTACTTCGTCATGAACATAATTAAGCACATATTTTCCTTCGTCGACAAATACTAAATTATATTCTTCTTTTGAAGTTAGATCTTTGTACACTCTAATTTCAATTTTGGGCTTATGCTCGCTTAGATATAAAGTATACACTACTCCTAGTGCTTTTGCAAGATCGCAATAGTAGTTTTCGTATACCAATTCCCACGGGCCTGGCCATTCTTCAATATGGTCAGTTGTTAAATAATGCGCAACATAAGGCGCATAACTCCAGAGATGCTGTGCATCTTTTGCAGCATCGTCTAGAGTTTTTTGGCTAATAGATTTTCGAAAGTCGTGCCAGAAGCGGAGGCGCTCGCTGGGTAATTGATTCCACATGTATTATTGAATAAAGTTAAAAAATTTTTAGAATGCAATGTTACCGAAAGTATATTTCATAGTAGCATCGTAACCCGTACTGGTGGTTGAATAGGAAATAATTGCTGTGTTAGTTGTTACGTTACCTGTAACCGTAAACGTGACTCCTACATCGTTTGTTTCTGTATATTCTTCGTCATAAGCAACAACACCTTGGGCTTGACTTACTCGCAAGTAACCGGTTCTAACGTCAGCGTTACGAACGATTGTATAATTCCACAAAATACCAGGGTAAAAAGCAGAAAGATTATTATAAGTGGCGATATCTGAAGATGTGTTATCAGCCATAGTAATTGTTCCAGCGGCAGGCAATCCCGGGATTTGTCCTTTGGCTGCACTCAATACCGTTAAAATTTCTGTATTACCTACTTCAGGCGCACCTTCTTCTAAAGTGCCGTTGCCGATATATAACTGTTGTGTATCTACACTCCAACCGAGTTCGGCGCTTGCTAACTGTGGTAAATTTTCGTTAGTACCTCTGCGGTGTTTAATTTGCGAAATTTGTACAATGGCCATATTATTCTATTCCTATACTGTATTTAGTTAGATAGGTAATACGACTCCACTCGCTTGAGCCATTCGTTGGTCCAATGCTCAAATTCGTCTTCTTCGATTACAAACTCTTGATATTCATTGTTTGCACTACACATTAAAATAACACCTGTTTTAATGTCAGTTCCATGCATATTATTATGTGCTAGTGCATAAGCCGCTAACTGAAGGAAATAGTCCTCAATCCACTCTCTTTTCTTGGGTTTATTAGTCTGTTTGAAGTCTAAAATAGCTGGTTTGCCCTTCCAAACACCAATACAGTCTGTGGTCCCGGCATATAGTCCGCTATAGTAAACCGGCACCTCAACACCCCAAAACTCAGATACGTTTTTTCCTAAACCTTCGAAAATAATAACGTTAGCCATTGCATGACTTTGTTGACTAAATGGGTTAGATCCAGGAGTTCCAATTTGACCATCGAGCACAAAGTTCTCTAGCCACTTGTGCATACGGGTTCCTCGACTTGCGGCTTCGGTTGTTATTTGCTGTGCTTTGGCTTCGCCGACTCTTTTGCGCCAGTTTTGAAGAATTTGTTTCTTCTCTTCTGACTTTGTTTTGTCTAAAATTGTAGTAACGCTAGGGACTGCGGATCCGTCTGGTAAGCTGTAATGACGCTTACCATCAATGCTGGTTCTGGAGATAGGTGTGTAGTTGAATTTTTGTAGTAACATAATTAGGTGGTGGCACTATAGAATAGGCCACGCTTTTTGCCTATTAATTATATATTAAAATAGGGGCTTTTGTCTACGAGCTGCGGCCGATTTGGCCATATTAGACACTGTTTGTTCTGGGTTCTCTGCATCATTGGCAGATATGTCCGAAGGATTATCAACCGATTGTTCAGCACCTGTTGCCAAAGTGATTGATTGGGGACTAATATTTTTAACAAGATTTTTCATACTTGGCTCAGCATCATTTGCCGCAAGTAAATCTTGATATCCAAAACTAGTTAAGCCAGTATTTCGAACAGTAGCAATGACTCTGGCTGTTGAAATTTCTGGCTTAAGGTTCTTTGCTAAAACTTCATTTCGCATAGCACTAATGGCAGTAACCACTTTTGCAAACTCAGGGTTACTGTTAGTGCTTTCGCGAATGATTTCAGATAAACGCATTATTAACGACGCTCTCTACCCAAAGCTTCTGTGCCGCCCGCAGCCGCATCAGTTGCATCGAAGCCATCGCCTTCTGCGTCTAAGTCGCTAGTCAAGTCGTCGCCAGCTGGCAAGCCACCTGCTAAGTCGTCAGTTGGAGCTGGTGTACCCAAGTCCATTGGAGCGGCAACTTGTTCGCCTGCCAAACCACGAGCACCCTGATCCAACGCATCACGTGCGCCGTTCAAGCTAGTCATCAATTCTTGCAATGCTGCGCTAACTGTGCCTTTAAAGCTGTCAGCTTGTTGTGGTCCGATTTGGTCACGAATAGTATCCAATAGTGGAGGAAGTTGTTCGTTAAGCATTTTGCTAGCATCAGTAATCATGTCTTGAACACTGTCGACCATGTCTTTAGCTGCTAGTACTGCTTCAGCAGTTTCTAGTTCGCCTTCCATTAGGTGTTGTTGGTTCAACCAAGCATTCAAGCCTTCTTTAACCATAAGCATTTCCATATACTTAGGATTCTTTTCAGCTGTGTGTGCTCCGTGTGTTCTGCGAATGCTGTTTAAACTTTCGCTGATACTGTGGCTCAAGCGTTGTGCTTTAGCATAAGTTAGGCTATCATAATCAATAGCAAAACCAAAACGGCTTTCCATTACTTTGTTAAGTCTTTTGGTTGTCTTAGGTGCTAATTCTTTTAGGTTCATGTTATCTATTTCCCAGATTTATATTTTATTTATCAGTTAGCAAGTTCTTTGCAAATTTGGCTTTGACTGAAAGTAACTGTGTTTCTAGCTCTCTTTTAGCAACTTGAAACTTGGATTTTGTTTCTAAATAGCGAGATTCCCACAGTTGTAACTTAAAGCTATCTTTTGATTTGCCAGTTAAGCGAGAACTGTAAAACTGCATATCGTCGTTGAGTTTAGCTACTTGTCTATCTGTCTCTATTAGTCTGTCAGCTGTTTGGTACAGTTTTCTGCTGGTATAAATTGCATAAAACACTGCTGCTTGTTTGCTGTAAAATATGTGTATAGTTTCGTTGTCTTTACTAATACGCCAATTATGTTGGTTTAATTGGTCAAGTTGAAAATTAGCAATAATCCAGGATTTAGACGATAAAGGCACACATACAGGAAATGCAGATGTGTGCCGTAATGTACTAAATTCTGAATCTGCCCAGTTATGAAATTTGTCTACGGCTAAGTCAACTATTAGTTTACCTAGCTCGCTTTTTGTATATGATTCGGCCGTTTTCATTTTTTCTTAGAAGTAAGTCTTTATTGACTAGTTGATTTGCCAGTAATTGTTGTCTTTCGTTTAAATCACTTTTGGCCAAAACAGGCGTGTCTTCGTCAAACTGATTCAGCACATCGGCTTCTTCGTTTGTGATGGCCACTGTTAAATGCTGTGTGAGTTCAATGATTTTCATTTGTTTATGTAGTTAACTAATAATACCACTATTGCTGAAATTGCTGACGCAAAAAGTGTAGTACCAATAGTAATTATCGTCTTATCGTTGCCGCCTGCTTTTTCTGTGATTGTATCTCTAATGGCGACAAGGTGCTCTTCCACCTTTGTCATTCTTGTGTCTAAATTGCTTAGTTTATTTTCCAAGTTTTTATACCTTTCTGCACAAAGCTCTACGTGCGCCTCAAGGTTTTCTTTTTCAATATCGGTGGACATTTTATCTCTCTATTAAATGAGATGCAGTTTAGTTGTGCCTATGTGTGCCTTAAAGAGTTGCCTTGATGGTGCCTTGGAGCATCAGTTAAGTATTTATTCTCAGTCAAAAAGAAAGGCACTATAAAGTGCCTTTGCTTTCTTAGTTAATTAACTAATTAGGTTGTCAACTTGAAACCAGCGTCAGAAACTGTTACGCCAGAGAAGTTGAAGCTGTTTGTACCAACTGCTGTACCAAGAGCTTGCAAGTTAGCTTGCAAGTCTGTAGCGTTCCAAGCACTGTCTTCAACCATTGTGCTGATTGCTGTAGTGTTGATTTGGTATACTAACAATGTAGATTGTAGACCCAACACACGCAATGCTGCTTCAACGGCTTCGCCTGTGCCTAATTCTGCTGCAAAGCTAGTAGCGTTAGACAAGATGCGGAAGCATTGAACTGGCTTGCCGATACCTGTTGCGATAGGTGTCAACAAAGAGTTAGATTCGCTGCCCCATGGACCAGCGCCAGTAGCTGCAACTGATTGTGCATTACCATTTGTACGTGTAAATACTGCCATTTTATTTTTCCTTTTAATAATCTGCGAATTAACGCATGTAAATATTTATGCCAACTAGAAAAATACCCTGGGATATCAGGTTTTCTTCCAGGCTTTTGTTGCGCTGAAGTTTTGTTTGCTAAACTCTAATCTGTCAACTAATTTAACAGCGCCACCGTCGTGTCCGATAGCAACAAAGCCTTCGGGTGCTGTAACTTTATATCCATCGGCTGTTTTGATGAATGTGCCAATGCTTTCAATTTTCTGCATTTTTTGTAATAGCATTAATTTAGCTTCAATCACACGTTTATAGATAGCAAGAATGCCCAGCAATGCATTACTGTTGTCTGCAATAAACTGCTCTGTTTTCTGAATCTTTTCAATGCGACCTTGTGCTGCTTTGCTTTCAGGGCCACCTTTTAGTTTAGCAATTTCTGCTTCTTGCTTGCCTTTGTAAAACGTAATAAACTGATTCAAGAACGTAGTAGGGTCACCAATTTGTTCTCCACCTCGTACCATACTGTTAACAAAAGGCTTGATAAAAGAGTTAAACTCTGGGTTGCTTAAAATAACATTAAACTTTTGCTGATTAATCTTTTTAAGTGTCAGAGCTGCTTGTCCGATAGTACGACTAATTACATCGTTTTCTTTTGGCGTTAAACTAGCAATACCCGTAAAGTCTTTGTATGTTGCATCGTCAAACCAAACTGCGGAATTGGGAGTTAGTCCAGCAACACTAGCACCAAAGCTGGCCTGCATTTCGGGTAAACTAGGACCTTCGTATGCTGTGTGGAAAATGATACCAAGTTTTGCAGATGCAATACGTTTGCCTAATGCGCTGTTTACTGGAACAGCGTATGTAATTGTGTTAGGAGTAAATGTATAAACTTCTTCGCCGTCAATATTAGCTGTTTGTACATCACCCGGAGTAAACATCAAGTCGCCTTGTAATACGCCGCCGATGCCTAACTTGCTTAGGTACTTTAATGCGATAGTTAATTTAGCAGCAAGGCCTTCTGCTTCACCGTAAAACTTTTTAATGTCAGCAAGTGACTTACATAACTTAGGTTCTGTTTTTGCGAATACAGATTTAGTACCAACAAAGAATTGTCCGTCTAATGGATCTGTGCCGCAAATAATAGCAGGAGCACCGTCCCACTTAACAGTTACAGTTACAGGATTACCTTCGCCTTTGTCAAACATTTGGCGTAGGCTTTCTAAATAAGTAAGAGCTTTTTGTGCGCCTGTAAAACCTTCGTTGAAGATCATGTCTTCAAGATGTTCTAAGTGTGTGTTCTTGCCTTCTGCTGCTTCGCATAGTAACCAAGCAGGGGCTTCATCTTTTACTTCAAATAATTTCATCTGACGTATGCTCCTGCACTAGGCGATGGCTTGTTAGCACGTTTTTCTAATTCCGCAATGTCGTTTGGATCACCGATGTAGTCTCCCGCAGGATCATACCATCTACCATCTTCGCCTTTTGTAATTACTTCGTTGCCAACTTTAACTTGTATAGGTTTCTGCTTTGCTGGCTGTGCAGGTTGAGCAGTAGCGCCTTCCTTTTCGTCGGAGTAGCCTTGCACCATTTTCTCAAACTTATCAAATGCCAAATCAACTGCAGGACTGCCAGGGACTAAAATGTCTGCTTGTTTATAAAGGAATAACTGATACGCATCCTTAACTCTGACGCCTTTATCATCTTCCCAGAATCCAAATTCATCCAACGAATAATTCTTTTTATTGTAACTAATAATAGGAGGATCGTCGTTAACTAAAGCAATTCCTTGCGCAACACTTCCGCCTGCAGGGTGTGTTGGGGTAACTGATCCCATGCCTGGTTGCGCAACGATAGACATAGCATCATCTCTGATTTGATTCATTCTTGTAAAATATTGCAAGACTGATTTCTCGTTAATTATTGTGGGTACTGGGACAGATGTAGATGCTTGTGCAATGTATTGTTTAATACCCTGCCCTTGTCCGCCTGTAAAGAACTCCAATGCCCAATTCTTTAGAAACATTTCGATTTGATCTGGATTAAATGTTCTGGCATCTTTTAAGTTGACGCCCATTTTTAATAACTGTTGGTTAAATGCTGATAACGCTTCTTTAGGTAACTCTTTGCTTATACCTGCTATTTGCTTGGCTTTGTTTGCCGCAGCATACGCTGCTTGTTGTGATTTAGTACCAACTCCAGCACCAGTGCCGCCACCCAATTTATCTAAACCTCGCAATGCGCCCATAGCCGCACCGCCTGCAACTTGGCCTAGGCCTTTGCCGATGGTCTTAACTCCGTCCCATACACCTTCAGTGATATCATTAATTTTCATTCTTGATCCTTTTGACGCCCCTGCTAAACTTACTGCTGTCTTGGGCACGTATACTGTTTAATAGTCTGCGTTCTAATTCTTCTGCTTGTTCTGGTGTGTAGCTTTCGCGGATAAAGGCGATTAAATTAATAGCCCCTTGGATCACGTGGTTGGCACGGCTTTCCACGAGATTTTCGCGATCCTTTTGTAAACGTAACGAATCTAGCTCTTCTAATAAGCTACGAGTCTTTTTTTGCAAAATAATACTCCAGATTAAATGTATTTATTAATTTGATCCACATACGTCATCGCAAACGACCAAGCGGCCTTGCTCGTAGGTGTGAATGTCCCATGAACTTTTTATGTTATTGAACCAAGTAATGCAGTCTTCTAATGGACGTTCTGTGGCGTTATTAGGAGTTAATAATGGGATTAATTGTGCATTCACAGCTTGATGATAGTCACCGTGTCCAAAAGTTCTCGGGAAGAACCCAGTCCAACAGCAAGGATATACTTCTCCGTTAGCTGCTACATAAATCGACGATTGTTCTTTGGCTTTGCATACTATATTATTTTTAGGGGCCCTGCCAGGGGTTATGTCTTCTAATAGAACTAAATCGTTTTTCTTTTTAAAGAATATAACATTAAAATCAGTAGGTCCTGTGTAATTACCAATAGTGTGTGTAAGTTTTCCATCTTTATTAAATACACGCCCGGTATTACGTCCTTGATCGACTAGTTGAAACTTTGCAAATTTCATTTGTTTCGACAACTCTTTGCACTTATCAACTTGGTGGGTGTTGTGGTCGAATAGTATGAATTTCCAAATAGCATGGCCGCCCGCATTAATAAAAGTCGAGGCATTTTTAATTATAGTTTTCCAAGATGTGTTTTGTCTATACAGTTTATGTGTATCTTCGAGGCCATCCAAGCAAAAGAATACTTCTGCTTTCAAAGCAGCTAAACTAGTCCAAAACTCTTTGTTTCGTGCAGAGCCATTGGTGCTAATGACAATTTTTAAATCTGGGTTAGATTCCCTAAAATATTTGACAATATCAATGGCTTCGGGATTCATTACTATATCCCCATAGTTTCCGTTAATTCTTAAAGAAAATAGTTGTTTTAAAAACTCTACACTAAAAATTTTTTTTGTATTCTCTAGTGTCAGATTCAGTTCTGGGTAACCGTCATTAAAAGGGTACCCGTTGAAATTTCGAGGACACAATGGACAACTAGCATTACAAAATGTTGATATTTCTAAATGTACATCGCGTATATTTTTATATTCTATCATTTTGTGACCATATTGCATACATACTGTATCGTACAAAATCTTTCGGCACTGCTGAAGTCATGCCATGCTTTAAGCAATTGACATTATGCATTAAGTACCCAAAATTCTCTTTGTAATTTGTTGGAATAATATCTTTGCCCGAATAAAAACTAGTATTCAAATTTGCAGGCCCGGAATTTAAATAAATTTGAATCGCTGCTGCAATTATTTTGTTATCGGAATGCTTTGAGATAGTATAACTCTCAGTATCTTTCCATATAACAATACCGTTAAATTTATAATTCGTTGCGAATAATCCATTAATGGAATCTGTTAAATTTTCCATTACATTGTGTGTTTCTTCCACAATAGTGCCCGGGCACCATGTAATCTGCATTCTGGGTTTGTTTTCTTGTAGTTTAACCTTCTCCCAAGGCACATTGCTGGATTTAGTCACATAGTCGACTATTCCAGTTATTAGCTCTGGATATAAAAAGTCTTCTAATAGATATAAATCAGGAGAAAGAGTTGGTTTCTTTTCTGACAATTTTTTTCTAGAATGCTCTATACTGTTTTTAATTCTATTAAAATCTAACGACATCAATCAACCTTTTTCAAACCTGCCAACATCTGCTTAAGTTTAGTGCTTTGTGCTTCTCCATCACCACCGCCTTGCGGTCCTTTTTCCCATGCTGGTGTCCCTGTTGCACGTTTAAACGGAGCAGGGCTGCGACCTTCGTCGTCGCTAGTATTGGACTTAGCTTTAATTTGTTGCATGACACTGCCGACTTGAGGTTTCAAACTTCCCGGAGTACCTTGCGCTTCTTCACCCGGGTCAGTGATACGCAAACTTTCGATGTCAAAGTCTAAGTCTACTTTTGTGCCTACACCACTTGAACTACGTGTCTTCATCAATTGAATTTGATAACGTCCACGCTCTTTCATTGCACGACTTGTAAAGATACCAAACACGTTATCCGCTGTGTTAATCTTAGAGATACCGCCCGAGATATGACTGTGGTCAAACTCAATTTCTTCAACAGCACTACGGTTCAACTGACTAGCTGTAATCATTAAGATGCCAAACTCACGTGCCAAATTACGCAATTCTTCTGACACATACTTGTCTTTAACAAACAAATCGTTGGGGCTAACCTTAGCACTAACTGGCATAACCAAGTCCAAGTAGTCAACCATAATAAAGTCTGTCTTACGGCCTGTTTGTACTTCTAGTTCTTTTAAGTAAGCACGAATTTGATTAACGTTACTTTGTGCTGGCATATACTTGATACGCAAACTTCCAGAGTTTTTACCTACCATCTTAACTTTAAGTTCCAGTGTGTCCAAGTCTTTAAAGATTTCTCTGGTGCTAATATTTGCTACCATACTGTCCATACGCATGGCACAAAGTTCTTCGCTCAATTCCAATGAAAGAAACACGCCGTTGAGTCCTTGCTGAACCCAATTAATAGCAATGTTCTGCATAAACAACGATTTACCCGAGCCAGATCCGCCTGCAAAGATGTTTAGCTCGCCTCTATTCATGCCACCAAACAAACGTTTGTCCATTGTAGGCCAGCCAGTAGATACTTGTCCGTTATTGCTTTTAATCTTTAGTAAACGTGCCCTTGGGTCTTCAAAGTACTCTGTGCCCATGTCTTTCGTCAAACTAATCTGAACAGCGTCTTTGATAATCTTTTCAATTGGCTCGTACTCGCCTTTTTCAATCATATCTGCCGCTTTAAGAACAGCACGTTCTAGTTCTTGTTTTTTAGTAAAGCCTTCAAACTCTCCCATAAACCAGTCATAGTGGTTGTCGTTTAAGTCAGGGACAGATTTTAATTCCATACCAGTAACTGCTCGTAGTTGCTCTGCTGTGGGCATAGCCTTGTGGTCTGTTACGTGGTCCTTGATAAACTGCGCTGTAGTTCGTAGACTGCGGTCAAAGTTTTCTGGATTGTAAATGTTCTGAACACGCAGATAACTTTCTGGGTTCTGTAACATCATTTCTAAAAATAGTTTTTGTAAATCGGATGAATATTCTTTGCTCATAATTATTGTTTATTGGCCCACTGTTCGTAAGATGTTAAAAATACATCTTCATTAAAATTCTCACGCACTATAGATTTTAGCATATCGCGACACTTGTTAACATCTATAATATCACCATAGTTAAGTTTAGTTAGTCCTAGACTTTTCCATAAGGTTGCGTTTTTCTTATAATCCGAAATCATTAATGATTTGATTTGTTCGTCGGATAACTGTATCTTCTTTTTTATGTTTACTGGTATTTTTGTAGACTTAAATTCCGACTCGAACCAAGACGATAATTTCAATTTTCCGTCAATGCGTTTCTTGATAAAGTTATCTACTACAATACGTTCGTAATCGCTGTCGTCGATATAATAAAAATTGCAATTTGGAAACAACTCTAATAACTCGTTGTGGCAGAAATGAGTATTTACAACTTTAATGGTTGGGTCTAACGATGAAAACACCACTGGGTCAAAATTAGTTCGATAAAACTCGGAACAGCAATTCTTAAAATCATGCGATACTTGATTTGTGTTTGTCCCATTATGGTCTACAGTTAAGAAATGGTTTGAATTGACTAATTGTTGGTATATTAGCGAAGTCAAAAAATCTCCGGCGGCGCCACCGTTAAAAACAATACAAATCTTAATGTCTGGTAACATGGTTTAATTTTTTTAAAATGAATTTTGCAATACCGTTGTGCGTTTTTGCATCTGGGTGAGTTCCGTTTGCTGTTGTACCAAACCATGGGGGATTCACTAAATCAAAATATTCTCTCTTTGGGTCTTCTCTGCCATCGATAAAAATATGGACTGCTGTACTAAATTTTTTATTTACTTCTTGTATATAATCATATACGGTAATACTATCCGGAGCCCGCATATCACTAACCCACTGGATGACTAGCAATCTATCCCCGATATGTTCATATACTTGCATTATTGTTTCGTATATAATTTTGTTAGAGTAAAATTCATAAGCATAGCTCACGTCCCACATTGTTTTATCTAAACACGTTGCGACTACTGTTTTATAAGCATCACAATTTGCAACGCCTATACCCAAGCTAATGCTGCCTCCCGCAAATACAATGTCTGCGCTGTTACTCAATTCAAAATTAAAGTCGTTACGAAATCCGCTGCTATTAAATTTGTAATCAATAAGCCCACTTATGTCAAACCCATACTTATGTATAGTGCTATTAGAATATTTGATTTGATCAGATAATGCTTGGATCATATCTTTGCAGCCAATAATTTTATTTTTAATGGGTTTGACTCTTTGCCTTCTAGTATGGCTTTTAGTGTAAACAGTTTTCCGTATTTTTCTACTGCTTTGCTTACGTCTTTAACTTCTTCGTGCCAAACTGGGAAACTTACACTCCAGCCTAACTCCATTGCTTGTTCGACTGCATGTAGTCCTGGCCATACTTCTCGGCCGTGTTTATTTACGTGCTTGTCAAAGTCAGGAACATAAATTACTTCTTTGCCCAGAGACTCAATAATGTCTACTTGCTTGTCGCTGATTTCGTTTGACTGTACGCTAACACCATCTACTGCCATAGCATCAAACGGTCCTTCCATAACTAATACAAACTTGCTGTCGTGTAACTGATTATCCATGTTAAAGACTACATGGCTAGGCAAGTTAGAATGATACTTGGGTTTAATACCGTCTACTAATGCCCTTGCTGTATAACCAACTATGTCGCCTTTGTAGATAAATGGCACAATGACCCTGTGACTTAGTTTGTTTTCAACTTCAGGTGTCCAGTAAAAATCATACTTTTGCATGTTAACACTTCTTTCGGAAATATAGTTAACTGCATCAAAAAATAGCTTTGGGGGATTCTGATTGTTGGCTAAGTGATAAAACTCAGCCAATGCTTTAAACGACTGTGCTTCTTTTGGTAAGCTACGCTTTTCAAATTTAATTTCTTCTTCGGGCTCTGCTTTAATATCTTCAGGACGGATCAAGTCTTTGGTTCGCAATGCTTCAACAACTAGACGTTGTATTTCATTTTGATCCGCACCTAACCATTTTAGTAGTCGTCTAAATTTAAAGTTTAGTACTCTACCAGGTTGATAGCTGGCCTTAAAATTACAATTAAAGCAATGGTACGACACTCCACCATCCGGATTTGTCATTATGCCGCCGCGGCCACGTGTATCTTGACTGTCACCATTATGAGTACAACAAACCGCATTGAAACTTAACCAACCACTTTGGCTTCGTTTCTTTTTAGGTGGTAGTAGACTTAGGACGGTGTCCTGAATAGAGTTGAACATCAGTATAGTTTATAGGATTATTTGACAGAAATCAAATAGTTTGGTGCTCGTTAAATCTTAACGTACAATCCTGCTACCGAACTATTGGTAGAATAGAATTCCAAAATATAACTTTGGCCGGCGGCGCCGGATATGGTAGTAGAACCAGTTGACGTGTGATTGGCACTAATGCCATCCAAACTCAAGGTATCGGTACCAGAACCTTCACCCTTTTGAGCAATTAGCCTTACGCTTCTTCCAGGAATAAAGTTTGTATATGCTACATTAAGTCCGTTATTCCAAACACACACTACAATATCGTCTGTAGTGAAATCCAATGTTACTGTGCCGTTGTCTGCAATAGTACCAGCATTTCGCAATGCATGGGTATAGTGGCCAGATACCGTTCCACTAACGTCGATATTGCCGGCAGTTATATTACCAGCAGTAGTGAATTTCAAAGCATTAACGCCGCTTTCAACGCTAATGTTAGCTACTTGAACTCTACTAGTGGCTGCTGTGCCAATGGCTGTAGTCCAGAAGTTAATATTACTACCTTGTGCTGTTGGTGTTTGATCTTCGGTAGCAGTATATCGCATTTGAGCAAAAGCCACGTTGCCCATACCGCTGGATGTAGCGGCTGTGGCATTAAAACGCATTACATCATCGCCCGCTTTAATTGACTGTAGACCGGTCGATATATTGCCATTCCATGCACGGCTATTGTGTGCAACATACCCACCGTTGCCATCGTAGTACATACGACAATCAGTATCAATTTGACCAGTTACGTGCAACATAGCACCAGTTAAACCAGGGGGAACAACAGTACCAGTTTGTGTGCCAATAATTTGTACAGCACCTGACATTTCTATATCGGGGACACGAACTATTACTTGACCAGTTTCTTGAACATCCACAATAGGATCGCTGGCCAAACCACCATCAGTGGTATGAATGTGTACGTTGCCAACTAAATTAATTTGACCTTCGCCGTTGGTTATAATATTTAAATCTACGTCAGGATTTGCGGTACTGATAGTAGTATCGTAAATATCTAAGTTACCAATACTCAATGGCAGACCGGATGTGTCAATGCTTAAAGAACCATCGGCAGAAATGTTTGCACCCGGGCCTGCTTTAATACCGCCGATAGTATCAACACTAGCAACAGTATAAGGAATAGGGACGCCGCCAGGGGTAATACCGTCACTCATACGAATTACGCCGTTAGCGTAATTGTAGAATAAAATACCTTTTTCGCCAAGATAAGATTCAACGTTAGGAACGTTGTTTACTCTACTGGCTTTGATTTTACCGATATTACCCGTTGCCATTAATTAAGCCTCGACTGCGTCTGAATCGTCACCACCCAGAATCATAATACCAGCAAGACGTTTCATGTCTTCTACTTCGTCTGGTACTACTGCTACTTCAGTTTCTGTGTCATCGTGGCCATCATAGTAACTGTCAACATCAACTGCTTTTTTCAACAATTCTAATTTTTGTTGCAAAGGAGCAATCATTGTAGTTTTTTCGCTAGTATCGTCTAACTCAGGTTCAACTTGAGTCATTACTGCGCGATTTGGTTGGATTGGTGCTGCTTCTTGTTCGCCAGCTAAGGCGCCAATCATACTTGCTGCTGCTTGGATAAATTCGTGTGATTTCATAATATATTACGCCGATGTAAATGGAACTACTGTAAATGTCAAAGAGCGTGTGCCGCTTACTGTAGCGTTCGGGCTCAATGTAATTGAAGTATCTGCTGTAAATCCTGTTACAGTTGTACCTGATGCAATACCGTTGCCGTATACAAACATACCTGTCTTCAGACCTAAAGTGCTCGAACCCAAGGCTACTGCATTTGACTGCAATGTAAAATCTAAACTAATTCTGTTTTGATTCATTGCACTCTGATAAACTGTACCACATTCAGTAACTGTGATAATTGTACTTGCACCGCCTGCTGGTAAAACGCTAAGTTTGTTACCAATGCCGCCCATGTCAATGTAAGTAGGGGTATTTTGTGCAATTTGGCCCACGTTTGATGTTAGTGTTGCTGGTGCGTTGATAGCATAAACACAAGTAGTATTAGCAACCACTTTAACTTTTGTGCTGTTTAAACTATTTGCGCCAGCCACGTTTGCTGCTGTTGCTGTGACGACTGTATAACTTGCCATATCTAAAATCCTGTTTATATCTTATTTATTCTGTTTAATTTATTAAAGTAACTTTAACATAACCAGCATTGCTGTTGAATGTTCCTATATTAGTAATACTTTCACCACCAAAAGTAGCAGAAGTATTATATAAACCGTCGCTGGTTGCTACTACGGTGGCATTAGCATCTATGTAAGATCCGCCACCGCCGCCACCATCGGACGTTGTGCTTGTTGCAGAATAGCCACCACCACCACCAGAATAGCCGCCGCCACCGCCACCTGCAATCGGAGTTCCGCCACCACCGCCACCAAAGCCACCATTAGAACCTTGGGTGGAGTAACTTGAAGCAACGTTGCCGCCTACTAGATTTGCTGAAAACCCGTATCCGCCGCTTCCATGGCTAGCTGATATTGCACCTGGTCTATTTGCATTTCCTGTCCCGCTGGCACCATTACCTAAGAATCCGCCACCCGCTCCGCCGTCGTAGTTGTTAGTACTTACTGTACCATTGGCTGCAATATGGCTATTGCCACCTAATCCTAATCTGCCGCCCGGGGCTGCATTTCCAAAAGGAGCATTTCTAGAGCTAGTGCCGTATGTGGTAGTAGCACCATTTACTCCTAGTTTAATGCCAGCGTTACTGTCTGTTGAACTGACATATCTACCAGATCCGCCACCTCCACCTGCAATAATTAATGGATTTCCAGAGTCTGTAATTACAACAAAAGAGCCACCACCGCCACCTGCGCCGTTATACGAATTGTTATTTACTGTGTTAGCGGAAAACGATCCAACAGCAATCGTTAAGTTTGTGCCTTGTGATAAAGTAAATCTGCCACGTACAATAGCCCCATTACCAAAGGTACTATTTGCCCATGTGTTAACGCCGCTGCGGCTACCAGCAACTTCTATTTCATAAACTGCTGTCCGTGGCACAGTCCAAACTTGATAACCAGGTTTTGTAACTCTATAATAACTGTTACTAGTAATCCAAGTGTTACCTACGTTACTATAATTTGCCAAGAACTGAAGAGTATTACCAGACACAGGGCCAATTATGTTACCATTAGTGAAGGTAAAGTTAGTAAACGTATAAAGTATAGACAACGGCGTTGCTTGTATAGTTGTATTGCTAATTGTTGTTCCATTAATTATCATGGCAAACTCAGTCCTGGATATTGAGCTTTAACGGCCTCATAATTGGCAGCTATATCTGTAGTAGATAGAGCATTGTCGTATACCCGCATTTGATAGAACGTTGTGTTTGAAAAGTCTGTTGCTGTTGTACCACCACCGTTAATGTGTCGAGCCCCGAAAAATATACCCCATGTGCTTAAAGTAGCAGTGGTCATTGCGGCAGATTGAACAGGTGTTGTATTTCCGTTCTTAAACAACTTAACAGTGGAGCCATCATAGGTAAAATCCCAGACTGTGTTGTTACCTTGAATAGCAGCTTGGGTAGTGGACCATGATGTGCCTCCAGATGGTTTACCAAAAGTTAAACTACTGCTACTTGATTGGTATGCAATAAAGCCTGCACTAGACCAAGTTTCGCCGCCCCACATTGTTGCCCAATACTGTGGTTGTGTTGTGCTAGTATTAGATACCACTGTTACAGTCCAAGCATTGCCTAAGTTAAATGAAGTCGGGGTATAGATATATTTACTTAAACCAGTTGTTAGTCCGCCGGCACTATAAGTAGGCGAGCCAGATAGCGTACCAGTTATGCCGTTGCCACTCAAGTCCGTGATGGTTGTACCAGTACCGGGATAACTAGATGAATTACCAATATCCCAATACATAGTTAGCCCGGCTGTAGTAACTCCCGGGATAGGAGCTGTATCAAATATGATACCAGGGCCTATAGTAATACCAGGACCAATTATAGCCATTACACTAATCTTTCCATAACAATAAAGTTGCCTTTGTATCCGTTGCCGATACTCAAAGTGATTCTATAGAATCTACCGTTGGTCATATCTTGCAAGTTGTACACTGCATTGTCGTTGGCCCAGGGAAAGTCCCAACCAAACGGTTGTTGCCATGATGTGTTTAGTGTTTTACTTTGCCAGTAATTAGACCCCACATTACCAACACCGTTGTTAGTCCAGTAAATAATACCACTAATATGTACACTCATAGTTCCTGATGTTACTCTGAATTGTAAACTACGTGGACTTCCTGTGTTTAGTCTTACGCTAATAGTGTCCAATGTAACTTCAACACCATCATCAACACGGGCTGATTTAAACCCTGGCAACTGCGGAGCATTAGATGAACCTATTTTAGTTTCCAACAAACCTGTTGGGTCAGGTAACAATATAGAGTTAGTTGCATCGTCAAAGAATATTTCAGTGTATTCTTTGGCAATATCTGCTCTGTTTTCTGTTACGTTGTTTGAATGAATTTTTCGTATAGTCATTGATTATCCTGTGTAAGTTACACCCCAACTATCGTTAGTGTCAAAGTTCACGTTTCCGCTTACTATTTGCAACCTGATAGTGTCGCCTACTGCCAATTTAGCATAGCCCGTCATTGAAAAGTGCATGGCTGTACCTGTATTTGTATCTGTTTCCCAGAATGCGATTACGTTTGCGCCAGACATACTTGAGTTCTTTTGAATACTTGCTTGATTTAATCCGTTGTTCGAACCTACACGAACTGTAGCATAGCAATGATACAACCCTGCCACTGGCGCTGTGAAAATACCTGTTGTGTTGTTGTAATAGCTACCTTGGTTATAATCAACAGTTGCACCTTGTGTCGAAGTGATGGTGGTATTTGCTGTAATCTGAGTACTAAGAGTTCCGTACACACGGAATGCAGGGCGGTTTGCCATTGTAATACCGTAACCACTGGCCACAAAAGTATTGGCGTTAACAATGTTTACGCCACTGATGTTACCATTGGTACCAGCTGTAACAAGATTGCCTGCTACTACGTTTGCTGTTACTGTTACGTTAGCTGCTGTTACGTTACCTGTGTAAGTAGCAGTAGTACCAACAGCATTGCCGACGTGGATGCCTATTAAGTTACCGGCAGTGATGTTACCTGTAGTGACAATAACATTACTGCCAATATTGGCTAAGTTTGCATTAGTGTAGTTTGTTCCGCCGCCACCAACAAAAGCTGTACCGTTGGCATAATAATAGCCAGACGCAAATATATTAGTAATACCAGTAACATTTCCTGTATTATCGAATACGTAATTAACTGCGCCTGAAACTAATGTCACGTTAGGCTGTGTGCCAACAATATTACCTGTGGTATTAATATCACCAACTGATAAGTTGCCAGTAATATTTGCAACTGTTAAATTACCTACGCTAGTAATATTTGGTTGTGCTGCTGTAGTTATTGTCCCGCCTAAATTACCTGTATAGGTTGGAAGATATGCAGCAACATTGGTATTGCTATATGTGCTGCCGCTAGCACTAATACCAGTTAACAACGCACCGTTACCAATAAAGTACCCGCCGCTAATATTACCTGTAGTTACGATAGTGTTACTGCCATAACTACCTAAGAAAGAGGTTACGTTAGAATCGCCATAATTACTACTTGCAGAAATACCAGTTAGCAATGCGCCGTTACCAATAAAGAAATTACCCGAGATGTTACCGCCGGCGACGACGTTGCCTGCAATACCAGCTCCGCCACTTACAATTAATGCACCGGTGCTTGTCGATGTTGCTGCTGTTGTCGAGGTTGCTTTTAGTGGTACTTGAACGGTTAAGTCTGCGGTATTGAAGATTGCGTGTACGCTACCGTTTGGCGCTGCAAGGCGCCCTGCACCACCGATAATTACACTAGGGAATCCAGCAACACTGGTGTTGGGTTGTAGTACAATACTACCAGGTCTGCCGGATGTGTCGCCGTAAATGTATGATCCAACATTAAATGTTAATGCGCTAGAATTATTTGTTAGCGAAATGTTGCTGGCCGATAAGTTACCAGTATATGTTGGCAAATAGCTAGCTACGTTGGCATTACTGTAATTTCCTGCGCCTCCGGTGATACCATCTAATATACTTACGCCATTAGGATAAAGAATGGCAGACGTGCTTGATGGCAATGTCAGGTTACCGTAAACGTCAAACTTCCAAATGCTGTTGCTTGCTCTTACGTAGGCATTGGCATTAACTGAACTTAATTCAATATCATTGGCTGTGGCGTTTCCGAGATTTGCCAGAGTTCCGAAAGTTAATCTTCCGCCAACTGTATGTCCTGGGTTATCGCTAAAACCAATAGACTTAATACTACTGTCGAGTATCCAAGTGTTTGCTGTTGAATCTGTACTCAGATACCATAAGCCTTGTGTGGTTTGTAAAGAATTAAAATCTAATTTAATTGTATCGCTTACAGGACCAGCTGGTTCGTTGAAATGCCAATAATATGCCGAACTGTTAGCCAATGTAACTGTATTACCCGAAGTCTTTGTCCCGTCGGGGTACGTTAAGTTTCCTGTTGGGGAAAATGTCCAAACTCGTTGAGTGCCTGTATCGGCAGCTATCGTTACTCCACTCTCATAAGTCAGAGCTAGTTGCGAGTAACGGCTATAATCTGTATTAGTTGAGCTAACATAAACGCATCCAGCAGTTTGAGATAAGCTAAGAGAATATAATCCAGGTGTTCCTCTAATACTGCCATCGCCTGGTACTGTTAATGTACCATTAGACTCAAATGTCCATGTTTTATCATTTTTTACAATGTTAGCAGCAATGTTGCCAGTGTATGTCGGCAAATAAGATGCTACGTTTGCGTTGCTATAAGTCGTTGGGGTATATCCAAGGGCGTCTGTTACGTTAGCACTAGTTAGACCGGTTACGTAAGTAGCGGTCGTCGCACTTGCTACGGTACCCGATATATTACCAGCTGGCAAATCAGTTAAGTATGCACCCGACGCTGTAATATTACTGGCAGTAATTCCGCCAGTTACTTGTAGAGTATCGCTGCGATTTGGGTGGTTAATTTGAACAGATATGTGTTCTGAGTTGCCGCCACCGCTGATAAATTTAATAATCTTAGAATCTGTTGTTGTGCCAATGACCAAGTTACCACCAACAGTTGCGTTGGAGTTACCTTGTGCATACAAGTAAGCATCGTTAGGATATAAACTTGTGCCTAAACTGTTATTGGCCACTAACCCATTGTATCCACTACTAGCTATACCCAAGTCAACATAATATGTAGAATCAGTGCCGTTGTCTGCTGTTACAATATAATCAGCAGTTGCTTGATCGCCACCGTTTTGGTTTTCTAAGTTAACTTGTGCGTAACTGTTATAGTCACCAGATATCTGTGCTAGTGTTTGTGGTACTGCGGTAAATCCAGCTTTACCAGCATAGAACGCACCAAAACCAGTAGTAGGATCACCGTAGAAGTTACCTGTATTACCGTAGAAGTTCTGTTGGATAATATTGCCGCCGTTAGAGATAATCAAGTTACCACTAACCATAACGTTACCCGCAGATATATTACCAGTATAGTTAGGCAAGAAAGTAGACGACAAGAATGTAGAAACATTGGCATTGCTATATGTACTAATACCAGTAAGTTGGCTACCGTCGCCTAAGAAGTACCAAGCACTGACGTTACCAGGGGTGTTGATTTCACCTGGGGCAGACAACACCCCCGTGGTATCAAATACCCAATCGCTTAATCCTGCACTTATTGTTAAGCCAAGTGACGAGTTAATGCTGCCAGCGCCAACTACACCCGAATATGTAGGCAAATAACTAGCCACATTAGTGTTACTATATGTACCTGGTTGTGGGTTTGCAACTAGATATGCAGCTACATTAGTGTTACTATATGTACCTGGTTGTGGGTTTGCAACTAGATATGCAGCTACATTGGCGTCTCCGTAATTAGATTGAATACCTGTTAAAATATTAACGCCGTTAGCATAAAGATAATTGTCGCTTAAAACGTTCCCAGCTGTTAAGTTGCCTGAATACGTTGGCAAATAACTAGCTACGTTTGAGTTTCCATAATTGCCAGCAGCATTAGCCAGTTGTGCTGCTGTGGCCAACAATGTGCCGCCAGGGGTCGAACCGTCTTGTACCCTGATAGTGTTTAATGTAGTGTCGACAATCAGCTCGCCGCCTAAGCCAGTAAATGCGCTGGCTGCGGCTGTATTGCCTCTTAATAATCTTAAACGTTGAGTTCCGATAGTCATTATAGTTGGCCTAAATCTTCAACGTCGTTGATAACTACGTTGCTTGTAAATTGTGGGAATGACGTACTGACTACTTGCATTTGGCCTTGTGCGCCATAGTTATCATCTACGTATGTAGGGAACTGTAAATTGCCGCTAGTGTAGTATATAGAATAGATATACTGGTCTCTTTCAAACCCGTTGATGTTTTCGCGTGGAATTAATACTGTTCCTGTACCGGTTGTTGCATTACTAACTGTTACGTTAGTTTGAAATACCACGTTAGCATTACTAGTTACATAATCGTCGATAACGCTAAACACTAAGGTTGTGCCGCTGATGTTATAGGGCTTTTGGTCTTGATTCTGTACTTTTACTTTAATTAAGTTATCAACGCCTTGATAACACATGATTGTTCGGGTATACACAACTCTGTTCCTTTGTATAATATCAGGATCCGTGGCAATTTGTACCAGAATCGTATTGTCGTAGATGTAACTGTTTATCTGCTGCATTCTATATTTAGCAGAAACTATTTCAGTTTGGAAAGAGCCGTTTTTTTCGAATATAAATACTCTGTGGATTTACATTATCAAACGTTATTAGACCAATATCCCTTCCTAAGTTTTATAACTTACGGCGGGAACGAGTACATCGGTATCATACAGAATATCGACGATGTTATCACCAGCGTATACGATTACAGTGTACTTAAAACAGATACGCAAAAGCTGCTGTATTTAGAGCTTGGTGATACGTGGTGGTGGGAAAGTAATAGGATGGTCCCTATTAATATTTTCTTAAAGCAGGATTGGGCTCAGTTTAGACCCACACTGAAAACGTTTAATAGTAAGGATGTAGAACTCAAATACGGACCAGCTTTGAGTTTAAAAGAGTCGGCGCAAAAACGCTCAAAGCGCCGTAGTATTACATTAGTTCGTAGAGTTGTTTAATAAGTTCATGTGAACTACAACAAGATGACTATAAGCCACAGCATGTGACTTCTTGAAGTAATAGCTGTCATCTGCAGGTTTTTCAAACACAGTCTTAGCAACTTCAGCCCAAGGTTGCCCAATCAAATGTCTTTTTGCAGGACGAATAACACTTAAAAACATAGCCATACGAGGTATGCTGTTAACTGCTTCGGGCATTTTAATTAGTGTATCGTAGTGACTACCAATATGAATTAACTGCTCACAGAACTCACGCTCGTATAACTTTGCCCAATCGGGTTCTTGCGCCAGCAATTCTTGTAAATGCGCTTCATCTTTGACTTGACTGTACAAGTTAACGTTCAAAAAGTCCAGTTTAACATAACCTAAGTCTTCTGCTGCATGATGGTCCATGCTACACTGTCCAGTAAACGGGTCTACTGGTACGTCTGTTAAGTACACGCCTGTATTGTGCTTGGTTAACTTATCGTCTTTGATAATGCTTGCAGGCGTAGATTTAATTAAAGATAAAATCTGTTCTCTGTTAGCAAAGTCAATGTCAATGTCTGACTTAAATTTCATTGTCTTCTTCCAAATATTTTTCGGCCGCTTTTAATCGTTGTACATCGTCATTAAAATTACCCAGACCCAAGTTACATTTGTGGCAAAGCCAACCACGGAATTTTCCAGTTGTATGATTGTGGTCCGCGCACCACACCCCGCGCTTACTAGAACTTGATCCCTTAATTTCACTTTCATTCTTTTTACAAATAGGACAAACATGGTCCTTTGCAACAGGCGGCGCACTGCGTTTAATAGCGGCAACTAGTTTGCTTTGTTCTTTTGCACAGTCCTTGCATTCGTATCTTAGATAGTTTGATCCACCGTCTTTACCGAACATATACGTTGGCTTTTTAACCTTACAAATACCGCATACTTTCGTAGGTGTAAGGTCTATGTTATCAAACAGTTCATGAATCAGTGAGTTATCTGTCATCACCGGCCCATTTCAATTGGAATAAAGTAGCGTAACTTTCCGCTTCGCCTTTAAAATAGAATACGGTCAAACGTGCAGTAGGCAGATAATGCCAGTTAAAGTCTACTTCGTCTTTTAACCCTTGTTCCTTACACCAACGTGCCAGCTCAATGGAAAAGTTTGCGCCATCCCATCTGTCTGCCCAAGGAACTTCTACTTTAATCACAATCCTGCCTTGCTTAAAATATCTTTGACCCACTCAGCATCGCCCATGTAGTCTTTAAATTTGCGTTGCCAAAACTCAGGGTCAATCCAAGGCATAATCAACGCAACTTGCTCTTCAGATAACTTGTCAAGAAATTCAACACCGCTTGAGCAATGGTATACAACCCAAGGGCTAATCCTACCATTAGAAATATGCTGGCAAATACGATTAGTATTACCCACTCTAAAATAATCACTAAACCCGTTAACGCATTCGGGATGATACTCTGCATAATGCTCCATTTCCTTCAAGGCTCGTTCAAGTGCATCTTGAACGTTTTCTTTTTTCATATACTCAGTTAGCCACTCTAAGTAAAACGCTTCCTTGGTCCAATAGTCTAGTTTCTTGTTGTTCTTTAAAAGCCAGTCAGTAAAACTAGCAGCATTAACAGCCCTAATGCCAACAAGGTATCTTCCAAACTTAACAAAAGCAATGTAATAAGGACTGCCAACAAAGTCATCATAAGTTTTCAGCTTTGCGCTGCCTTGTGTAATTTCATAAAATCGCAGATACGCTCTGAAGCCAAGTTGTACACCTGTTTCTTTTTCTTGTTGCCAACGGCGTTTAGTTTCGCACTGATGTACAGTTAAGGTACTTTCCTTAACAAAACTTTTATTACAATACTTACAAACGTACTTCAACCTAATTCTTTCTTGATATCTGCGTCAGACATGCCCATTTGTTTGGCTGCTGCCTTTAGTTCTTTAATATCATTAAGTTCAGCCATTAACTCAATTTCATCTTGCTTTAGTCCAGGATACAACTTAGTTAAAAACTTAATGCTTTTGGTGTTACTGGTGCCATCTTTCTTTTTAGCGGCTTGCCAGTAATGTCTAAACTTGCCCATACCGGGACTAACTGTAGTACACAACAACCACTGTAGTTTAGGATGTTTGCCCAAGTCAAAGAAGTTTTGATTTACACGTTCGTTAGTAACACGCAAGTACCATTCTTGCAAGTCGGCTGTGCCTTCTACGCTGGCAGCATAACGAAGCATTAAGTAAGTAGCAAACTTCTTACGTTCTTCGTCATTTAGTTCATCGTAGAATCCTCGATTTTTTAAATCGAGTTGTGCCATTTCATTGTTGATTGAAAGTTTATCCATTTTTCTTATTGATAAGTTCGTACAACATTATAACACGATCCAACTCACTTTGTAAAGTAGGATTGGTTTTCGCAGCACGCCTAATTTCTCCCCACAACTTGTCTTCTTTGATTTGTGCAAGCAAGTCATAATCACGGCCTACTTCTCGGCGTTCAGTTTTACCTTCTTCTCTGGCGTAAATCACGTCGTTAACTCTTTCGTAAATCAATGTAGCACCCGGAGTAAGTTTGCCCATATTATTTTGCCATTTTACTAGTCAACTCCGGCTTGCTGTAAAAATAGCCGTATTCTTTGTGCAACCATTCAACAAACTTGTAAACTTCGTCTGCTTGAAAATCTCTATGGGCACGTTGTTCGTTGTAAATTTGGCTAGCTTTGTGTACTAACCCAAGCCATTCTTTTTCTGTATAATCTGCCATATTGTCTCCTTACCAAACTTTGGAATAGTTAACTACTTCGCTTTGACGACTGATGTCTTTGACAAAGTAAACGCACAATGGTTTCTCGCCGCCCGTATCCAACGGAACAGCTAGCATCTGTCCAGGCTTGAGCTTAGGGAAATACCATTTAACATCTTGATAAATGTCGATAACTTCAACTGGGAAGAACTCGGGGCGAAAACTGGACATAGGATTAAATGCAAATGCACTAAAGCCTCTGTCGTTGATTGAAGTTAGTGGTACTACTTCCAAGTCGCCTAAATCATGTTCTCCAATTAGTAATTGCCAATCAATGGGCATTTTGATAACATGTCCGCCGATGTTTAATACTAGTGCCGGGCTGTTGAATGATTCCAAAAAGATTAACGGGATATAAAAGTAATCTGGTTCTTTAGGATCTGAATTATCGAGTACGCAAAATCTAATATCGTCTACTTCTTCTGGAATCTCGTTTAATTCATATGATGTGTTGTCTAAGGTTAATAATCTCATAGGTTCTTATAGTAAGGTTTAGTTAGTATACACTAACTATTCAAGAAGTCAAGACTTCCACTCAACTTTTTCCACTTCAAATGGATAGTTTGCTTCTTTGTAAAATTTCTTGCGAGTTGTCAAATGCCGTTTGGCAAATTTACAAGTAGACGTTACGTCCCAGATTTGGACGAAGTCCTTGTCTTGCGCTTTTCGGATTCCACGTCCGATCGATTGGATAACTCGTACAAAGGATTTGCCGGGTTCAAAAAGTACAAGATTGAAAATGCGAGGAATATTAATACCCACAGCGGCAACACCATAAGTAGCAATAAAAACCTTGTTAGTAGCTGTGGCAAATTCATCGTATTCTTCCTTGCGGTCTTTACTCTTTGTTGATCCGTTAACAAACACTACGTCAGGTTTGTCACTTAGTAAGCTGAATAAAGTACTTAGCTCTGCTTGTAACAGTTTACCCGAAGCAATACGATCCACAAGAATTAGTGTGTTGCCGCTGTCTTTAATCTTATCAATCATTTTTGCGACATAAGCAACACGCTCAACGTTTTCTGTTAAGTATTTTAACTCTTGTTGATAGTCTTTGTATTCAACATAGTCGATTAACTGTGCGATATGAATATGGCAGTTGGCAAGATGCCCTTCTGCTTGTAGTTCGCTAGCACTGAGTCTGCCCACTACATCGCCAATGCTACACAATAAGCCAACAAAGTTATAATCTTCTTTAGGCACAGTACCAGTTAAACCCCAACGAATAGGAATACGTGCAAACACTGTAGTTAACAACTGTGTTAATACATCTGCTTTGGCCATGTGTGCTTCGTCAACCATGACGCATACTAAGTCTTCAAGGATGTCGTCAATAATAAAGTCTGTTGGATCTTTAATTAATCTGAGGCTTGACGGTTCATCTTCTCCGTTGCGACCCTCGCTGTTCTTTAGCAATACATTTAATGATTGCCAAGTACAAATTGTATGCTTGCGGCCCAATTCTTTTCTGCCGCCATAGTAAACACCAACGTCTAGTCCCATGTTAATATAGTCCGACTCTGTTTGTGTTACCAAGTCTCTGTTAGGCACAATAACAACGCTACGGCCATACTTTTCCACACTTGCAGATAATGCAGCCGTCATCAATGTTTTACCTGCACCTGTAGCAACTTCTTGAATACATTGCGGGTTTTGTAAAAAGCGATTGATAATTTCAACTTGATAGTCACGAATCATAATAGGCTGTCCTTCGGCAGGATGCCCTTTGGGCCACAGTACGTGACTAAATGAAGATTCGTTGACTAAGTTGAAATCAAATGTTGTAGAATATGTACGTGCATCTACAACATCTACGTCGTAGCCTTGTTCGTCTAAGTAAGGCAAGATTTGTGGCAATAAGTTAATATAACTGCTGCCACCCAATTGGAAAAATGCTTTCTTGCCATCCCATCGACCCAGTCTAACCGCAGGCTGATATTTCGCACCTGGGATTTCGTATTTGAATTTGTTTACTAGGTTCTTCCTAGTTGTTAAGTCCAAGCCTTCTATTTTTAAGTTAACTTCGTCTTTAATAATTAATTGACAATTCATTCTAAGAAAAATACCTTTTCGGCGTTGTTAAGCCATGCTTGTTTTTTGTTACCAATCATCATAGCAGAATAAGATACTATGACTTTTGGTGTTATGTCAGACGACTGGCCTTTGTTTAAGTAAACAATTTCGTCTGTGTTCTTTCCTGGGAGTCCGTTTGAATATACATACACTGGCAATCTATTTACCAACTTAGCGTACTCAACAACATCATCTATAGTGCAAGTGCCCTTTTTAAATGTATGCGATTTAAAAGCAATGCAACTGGTAATATTAAAACCGTACTTGTCAAATAATGCAGATACAGCCCAAGGGTCAACTTTGTATCCTAGCACTTCTGCATAATCGTATAATGTTAAATCGTTGCCCAACCCAAAGCCACCTAGGTGTTGGTTAATGTAATCAACTAAACTTTCAGGTGCGTTAGTAATAGTAAACTCAGACTCGCCTTTAACTAACATAATCTCATACGGAGTCTTTTCAACTTCCAGCATTGTATTATACAAGTCCGTTACTTTCTGGTCAATAGTAAATCCGTTGCCTGGGCCTACGGCCATTAGCCAGTTAAGCATGTGTTCTGTCATACCCAAACGCCAGCATTTGTGGTCTTTGTCAAATCTAGCAGAACCTTGTCCGTTCTTTGCTTGTGCTTTGACTGTGTCAATCATCTTTGTTTCGAACGGAAACTTTAAAACAAATTCGTTGTTGTCAATGTAAATGCTTTTTGTTCTGTCTATTACTCTAATACCAAGTCTGAACTTGTCTAGCACTTCAGGAACATAAACAGGAGTAGCCAAGTTGGCCAACTGTCTGCGATACTTGTCTACGATTTTTACCGCAAGAGCTGCTTGTTTGTCTGTGTAAGAGTTATTAGCTTCTGCTGTTTGTGCTGCCAAACTGTCTACAATACTAACATCGTATCTGGCTAAACTAATGGGACTAGGTACTGTAGTAAACATGCCCAACAGTTTACCTGTTTCAGTCCTGTAGCCTGCAATGAACTCAATGTATTCTTCAACATGTGTAAAAGTAGGTGTCATAGTATATTTTAACATTAATTAACAGTAAAGTCAAAAAAAAGCTCTGCCGAAGCAGAGCTTTGAAAGAATCGCCTCAGGAGCTTCTGATGTGTTGGCGATCCAAAAACTTACTCTTTAACTGTTGGGACGTCTTGCCAAGCTGACCATTGATAATTTGCTGTTCGTGCAGTGGACTTATCATCCCACATTCCGGCCCGAATAGTAATATCAACCTTTTGGCGGAACTGTAGCTTGCGCTTAGTTACCATCCCTTTGTCAAATGATTTGCCAAATTGAATTTCGTGTGCAGGAGGGATGATGTATTCTTCCTCATTGTATTCTAACCAACGCATTTCTATCATGATTTGTCCTTGACTAAATTTAGCATTGTCATTTTTTCCAGTACAGTTTGATAGCTGACAGATGAATCAAATGTAAACTGTAAAATTTTTCTGACTGAATCTTTAGATTCCATCACAACGTCGTGAATCTCACCTGTGTTTAATAAGTAACAACTATTCTTTTCAGCAACGTAAAAACATTCTTCAACCACATCAGGATAGTCGTAGACGTTATCGGTTTGTTTATTATCTACTTTAAACGGTTTTGCATTTCTGTTTGCAGTCCAAAATGTTGTTCTTGCATCGCCTGTCACTAAGTGATAATTAACGCTAACCGAGCCACCATGGTCCCTGTGTGGCATAATTATTTGCCCTTTGATGATTGCAATTCTGATGTTTCTAATCATCTCTTGCAACTCAACAGGTAATATTGCTTTAATTTGTTGCTTCAGATTATCATCTAATGCAAAATAATTTAAACTGCTATACTTTTCGTCGCTAGGAGCATGGTTATAACCGTGCAACCAAGATAAATCTTCTGTGTTAATATCAAACTTAGAAAAATCCAAATTCAAACGAACAAAAAATTTATCGGTTGCACTCATTTTACTTACCCATGTTAAGCATCATGCCTTGTTGGCCATTTACAACTGTGTTAGGCATCTTGCCGTCCCATTTTTCGATCCATTGCAACTGAACGTATGCCGCACCACCTTGGTGTTGAATAGCACTTGCTTGAATTGCAATCGCTTCAGCTTCACCTTTGGCCTGTGCGATACGCGATTTGGCTTCAACTTGGATACGCTCGTAGTCCTGATCTGCTCGCAGTTTGGCCTGTGTAGCAATCACTTTCTGTTCAATGGCATCTTGATATGCTTTAGAGAATCCAAAGTTAACCAAGCTCACGTTGTTTACAACAATGTTGAACGGTTGCAACTTTTCGCTCAGACGAGCCATAATGTCTGCGTTAACTGCATCGCGTTTGGTAATCAGTTCTTCACTGGTATAGTGACCCACTGCTGACTTAAACGATTCGTTGATTGCTGGACCAAGTACCTTTGTATCTACGTCAAGACCGAACTCTTTGTAGATGTGTGGCACTTTGTCTGGCGTTAAACGATAGTTAATAACAATATCAGTATGCACTTGCTGAATGTCTTTGGTGCCGGCACTTGCGGCATTTAAGTTAGCACGAGCAAGTCGAACATCAACATGTTTAACATTACTGATTGGGTTAACAAACTGAGCACCTTCGTTTAGCACAGTTTGATTAACTTCACCTAGCGTAACTTGAACACCTACATGACCGGCTGGCACAATAGTAAATGATTGATAAGCTAAGTTCAGAGCAAAGACAAAAATTGCACTCTTGTTAGCCAAGCCTCGCTGATTAAAAACAAATCCCGCAATAACGATTACTATGGCGAAAATAATACCAAGAAAAATTCCAAACATTTTATTTGTTCCCACAGGCCATGTTGATTTTGTCTGCTTCGACGCCGGCCTTAATTGCCTCGATGCGACATTGATATTTGCTATATTCTGTAATGCTCAAAGGTGCGAACATTGCTGTTGCTACGCCTATGGCCAAAATTGCAATCCATTTACTTTCCATTTTCTTTATCCTTTTCTGCTCGACCAGCGCGGTAGCCTGTGTATAGCAAACTGCCTACAATAGCAACAACACCAACAGCCATTAAAAATTCTACGATGATGATCATAATTAATCCCAAGAGCTAGAAGAACTGCTGTCGCTTGAGCTAGAACCCGAATCCCAGCTCGAGCTAGAAGAGCTACTAGAGCTGCTTTCCCAGCTAGAGCTACGTGAGCTTGATGAACTAGAACTATCATCGTCCCATGAACTTGAGCGGCTCGAGCTAGAACGGGAAGGTGTATCGTCCCAAGAGCTATCGCGGCTTGGAGCAGGCACTTCACGCACAGTCTCGCGGACTACAGTACGCTCAGTATCGTGGCTGTGACCCATGTTGCTAATCATGTTACCAATCAACACGCCAGTTAGCATATCGTTGCTGGAGTTTTGCACTACAGTAGTAGGTGCCGGTTGGACAGCCTGGGCAGATGTGCGATACATGCGAGCTTGTGCTTCTGCTGTTTCTGCACGAATCTGTGCGTCACGCAATGCTCGCGCATCCTGCTCTGCTTTGAACTGTTTAACTGATTTCAACTTGTCGGGATTAGCTGGGTCGAAACGTTCGTGTCCGTAGTTCTTGTGAGCTTTGAGTGCGGCTTCTGCGGCCAGTTCAGCTTTGCGTTCTGCATCTTGCTTGGCCAGCATTTCCGTGTATTCTTGCTTGCGCTTGGCTTCCCACTCTGCATTACGGGCCGCGGCCGCCTCTGCGATAGCCGCCGACTCTTCTTCTATCCGGCGAGCATAGATAGTCCACATGAAATAACATAGTACACCAAAGCCAGCAAACAGAGCAAAGTAAGCAAAGTTACGCATATAATGCGTTTCTTCAATGTACTCAATCTTCGAAACTTGCGGAGTAATAGCATCCTTCAAACTTTGCACACTTGACGCTGGTGCAAAGTCCAGCGTTGGGTTTAGTCCTGTTGCAATGTTAAGAGCTTTTTGTGCTTTTTCCAAATTGCCCAGACCTGCTTGTGCTTGTGCCATTGCATAAAATGCTTTGGCCGACTTGGGGTGATTTTGAATTACAACTTCAAGTCCAGCTGCCGCGGCAGCATAATTTCGTTGTTGAATTAAACCTTCAATTTGTTCAAAGCTCGCTTCAGCCATTGCACTAACAGCAATAGCAATACCAGCGATAAACATAGCAACACGTTTCATACCAATTCCTTTTTGTTTACAATAACTGTATTATACACTCGATTTTATTATTTGTCAAATTGGGTTGAGCTGTTGTTCGCCTTTTAAAATGCCCCAAACCTTCTTTTGCTCCAACTTTTCTGCCACAATACGTTGGCGTTCACGCTCTTTGTCTTCGGCTGTTTTGCGTTTCTTTTTGTCACTTAACCGTAACATCATATCGTACTGTTGAGCACGTTCCCACCCCATAAGAAATATTTCAACTTCTCTAAACGTACCAACAAAAACTTCAGCATCTCGAGTAAAGGTTGGCAATTCAGTGTCTTTAGGGCATATTGCAACTTGGTCACGGCCTTCGTTACTGCCCCAGTGTCCGTGCTTTGGATTACTGATACGAAACCCTAACATGTCGGCATGTGCTTCAATGCGTTGCCATTGTTTATATGTAGTGTACCCGCTCATTTCAACAACTCCAAGACTTTGCTAATGTCCGCTTTCTGACCACGCAAACGTGTGAAAACGTCTGTTTGATCCATCACTTTGTAGTAAGCACGATTTGCTTTAGCAGCCTCTACAATCACCATTGGGTTTTGCAACCAGCGACCTGCATCGCCTGCGGCCTTGAACTCGACTGTGCCATTAAAGTCACTGACCTCAAAATCAAAGCCACTGTCATCATAGATGAAGTTGCCAATGAAGAAGTTCAAATTTGATGCCCAACTTGGACTAAAGTGACTACTATTGCCCATGTTGCTCAAGTCAATTTTACAGATTTCCCAAATGTGCTGGATGATTTCTCGGCCAATCTTGGCATCTTCGTCACCCCCGCAGTAGGCCATTTGATCACTGTAAGCAAGAATGTAACGCACCATTTCGGCAACGCCCGGATCCTTGTCACACGACTCTTTAAGTTCGGCAATCTGACCATCCAGATAAGTGTGTGATTTTGCAGTTACTTTGTCAAACATACTAACCTCTTTTGTTTACAATACAGTTATTATACAACCAAACTGATTAAATTGCAACCAAAATTTTGTAATACTAAAGTACTACTTTTTTGTAAACGTTTTAAATGTGTCACTAAAGACTTTGTGGTATTCTGCTTCCCATTCGGCTTCGACAGGATCATCATCTTCGGTATCCCAATTAACACGGGACTTTTTAATAGGAAGCCTAACCAAGCCCAACAATTCTTTTTCTTCTTGGGTTAGTTTAGCCAACGCTTCTTCCTTGGCTAGTTTGCGCCTTTCTTTTTCTAACCGTTCAGCTTCTACTCTGGCAACCTCGGCTTTATGAGATATCCACCAGTTACGAAGTTGGTCGTTTTTAAGCAATAACAAATCAGCTAAGTTGTTCCGCTCAAGTTCTTCCATTGCGGCAATAGCAAAATCTGTTGTTGATTGCTTTTTGTTAAAAGCCATAGTGTACCTCTGTTATGTTTCTTCAATTTGGTCTGAAATGTCTGCAAGCCTTACAGCCATATCCTGCAAGTCGTCTGCAAAATCTGGATTGCACACTTGCAACACTTCGGTAATCAATGAATAGGCTTCTGCCAACTTGGCAATTTGTTCAAACTTGTCCATATCTTACCCCCAGAACCCTACACACGCTTCAAACGCTTGCAACAGTTGCTCGTCGGTCATTGTTTCAAGTTCCGCTGGGTCTTTGATTGCCTCATCTTCGCCGCAATCAAATTCCCGCGGAATACCAAAACCATCACTAGTAGAAATAAACAAAGTAAGTTTTGCAATTACTAGTTCACGCATGTTCAACTTCCTTTACAGTAAAGCCCGACTCGATGTGTTCATCTGCTTCGTATTGTGTCTCAACATAATACAAGAACATGTCGCCTTCCCACACTTCAAATAACATATTAAGCCTTCATACAAGTAGTTTTAGCCATAGCCATCCAACGTGTCGGGAATGACTTACGCAAGTCTGCAATCTTCAATGCCATACGCAAAGACAGTTCGCGCAACTTGTTCTTATTGATTTCCATAAACGCGATAATCTCGTCTTGGGCACACTTCTCAAAATCGTAGTCTGCAAACAATTCGCCATCAGCGGCAATTTGTGTAATACGCAACATCTTGTCACGTTGGGTGTCCAAAGTCAAGTCCAAGTAGTGGCAACGTGATTGCAATGCTTCCAAGTGGTCCTTGAGCTTTTGGCTCTTCATACCGTCGAACTTCAAGTTGGTAATAAAGATAACGCTACCGTTGAAGTTGAAACTGTCTGGGATGCCTTCTTGACGCAAGATGCGGCTGTCGGCCAACCAAGAAATCTTACGCTTCTTACCTGAGTCCAAAGCACCTTTGAGCAAGTTCAAAGACACATCGTCCAACAAAATGCTGTCACAGTCGTCAAACACCAACACACAGTTTGGATCTGAGTATTTGTACAGTGCTTGATACAAACCAATCGGAGTAGCAGAGCCTTTGATAACTTCTGCACGAAGTTTACGACCAGCAATTTGATCCATTAGTGTTGCTTTTTCAATTTCTTGCTCAACACCAAAAGACTTACCAACACCGGGTGGGCCCGAAACAATCATAGCACGAATGTCGCCGTTAGTAGCAGCCTTAGTCATTTCATGCAAAATATCAAAACGTTCGCGGATGCGAGCAATCGCTTCTTCGTCTGTTTCTGTAACTTCAGGAGCAACAACAGAAACAGCATCTTCACCCGTTACAAATTCGTAGTCAGCAGGACTAGTAACAGCAATGCGAACAGTCTCGGGGAAACCAGGAAACTTGCCGCCGTTTTTAACAGTAACAAAACCGCCTTTAGCACCTGTTTTGTATTGTTCAACAAGTTCAAACACCATACCTTCAACTTGAGTGTTGCGATACGAACCTTGCTTAACACGAATCGTTGCTGTCATTTACTTTCCTTTTTGTTTAACAATAGAGTTATTATACAACCAAAATGAATTTTGGTCAACCGTTTTTTAGATAACTTGGACCTTAAATCCTACTAGCGATCCTGGGTCTGCAGGGATGCTAAATTGGGTTTCGTATTTACGGGTAGCAGTTGGGGGAACTGTAATGTTTAGCCAAGCAATGGACAAGCCAGGTTTAGCAGTGGGACCAATTGTAATACTATCTACTACTGCATTCAATGTGCCTGCGCCTGAAGTGTAGCGGATTTTGTCGCCTGCTTTGATTTGCATATCTAACTCCTGTTTTGCTTACTATAGAGTTATTATACAACCAAAATGAATAAAAAGCAATACCCCGGTGGTTAGTCGGGGTATTGTAGTACTAAGGTATTACTTTTTAGTCTTGGTCTTCTGATGTAATCTTTTCACCAAGTTGCGACTTCAGTGCCCGCATAAGTTTACGCTCTGTGTCGTAAATGTATTCTTTGGTGTCGTCTTCGCCATGGACGATTAAAATAAAGCCGTTTGCAGCTTTACGGATTTCGAGGGATTCAAACATACTGTTCCTTAAAGGTTAATTGATACACAAGTATAGCACAATTAACCATTAAAGTCAAATATATAAACTCATAAAACCATCAACCACTTTACCAATGTATGCAATTTGCTCTGGTGTAATAACTGGACTTGTTCCGTGGAAATAAGTGTGTGTCATTGCATGAGTTGCATTTGGGAAATTGTCTTTGGCTTTTTGTGGATCCATAATATGGTCGTATGCTGGTTGCAACATAATGTTACCAGCAAAGTATGGACGAGTTTGGATTAGATTCTCTTCCAGATAATCCACAATATCGGCGCGAGTAAAAGGAGCTCCGGCACGAACAGTAAGAGGAAAAGCAAACCAACTAGGGTCGCTCTTATCTGTAGCTCTTGGGAGGTGGAAGAATTGTTCATATTTTTCATAGATAGCAAAAAGTAAATTATAGTTACGTCGACGCAGTTCGTGAATCTCTGGCAGCTTCTTCAACTGTTCCAGTCCCATGCTACATTGTAATTCGATTGGCTTTAAGTTGTAACCAATTTCATCGTATACGTATTTGTGGTCAAATACTTCGCCTGGTAATTGTGGAATCCATTCTTTAAAACGTGAGCCGCAAGTGCCGCATTTCAATTTGTTTGCTTCTGGTCCAACACAATAGCAACCACGACCCCATTCACGGAAGCTACGTAGAATAACATCTGTGTTAGCATCGTTAGTTGCAACATATCCGCCTTCGCCCATAGTCATATGGTGTGCTGGATAGAAACTGCACGACGCCATTAATCCGTAACTACCCAGTGGTTTGCCATCGTAAGTGCTACCTAGCGCATCGCAACAATCTTCCAATAGAATCAAGTCATGCTTCTTAACCAATTCCATTAGTTTGTCCATGTTAGGCGGATTGCCTAATACGTGTGCAAACGTAATTACTCGAATTTCTGGATCTGCCGCCAATGCTGCTTCAACTTGATCCAAGTCTAAGTTAAGTGTGCCTAATTCAATGTCCACAAACACCGGAGTAAATCCAATTTGTAATGTAGGATTTAGTGTTGTGGGAAAGCCAGCAATGGGCATTAATACTTTGGTGCCTTTAGGCAAGTTGTAACCACGCTTGCTCGTCAGGGCACTCATCATAAGCAAATTGCTTGAGCTGCCACTGTTAGTTACAATGCCTTTAGTCTTACCGAACTGCTTAGGGAACTCACGTTCAAAAGTTAGTCCGTCATTTCCCATTGCTAGCCAGCCGTTGAGCAAGCTCTTAACACCTGCTTCGTATTCGTCTGCATCGTAGTAAGCGCCTGCATAGTTAACAAAGTCTTTGCCTGCTGTCCAGGTTTTGCTTGCTGCTTTTTGTTCTGCGTATTCACGCACTAGTTTTAGAATCTGTTCCATTAATTACCAAATAAAGTTGTCTTTGTAGTATTCTACAATCTTTTCTAACTCTGTGTCAAACTTTGCGGTTGCCTTCCATCCCAAACTTTGAAGTTTACTGTCATCAATACTGTAACGAACATCTTGGCCAATACGATCCAAATGTTCGATAAACTCCCATGGCGTTTGCTCATGTTCTGGATACATCAACTTAACAATTTTATCGACTACGTTAATATTGGCCGTTTCGTAATTGCCGCTAATGTTATAAATCTCGTTAGTAACACCCGATTCGATAATGGTAATAACTGCTTCGGCTGTGTCACCAGCGTACAACCAAGTACGAACAGGTTCGCCATTGTTATGTAAATCAACCTTGCGGCCAACGCTTAGATATTTGACTGTTTTGGGAATTAGCTTTTCAACGTATTGCCCAATACCATAGTTGTTAGTAGGACGAACAATAACATAAGGCAAGCCAAATGTTCTGCCCCAGCTGGTGACTAAATGATCCGCTGCCGCTTTGGTTGCGCTGTATGGATTGCTAGGCTTTAACAAATCTGTTTCAACATGTGAGCCAACTTCAATGTCGCCGTATACTTCGTCTGTGCTAAAGTGTAAGAAGATGGGCTTCTTACCTTTCTTTTTATTAATCATCTTTAGCAAATGATGCACGCCGTTGATGTTACTGTGTACAAACTTGTCGCTGTCTTCAATGCTGTTGTCTACGTGAGTTTCGGCTGCTAGATTAATAATGTAGTCACAATCGTACAAGCGATCCAAATTGTTAATATCCGATTCAACAAATTCAAATTGGTCGCCGTAGCGCATACTCCAACTGTCAATCCATCCTCTGTTAGCAGCATAGGTGCAACTATCGACACCCATTACATACCAGCCTTTTTTCAAACAGGCTTCGGTTACATGACTTCCAATAAAGCCCAAGCAACCTGTAATATAAACAATCTTCTTACTCATAATCTTTAAATCCTTGTTCGAGACCATCTAACTCGATTCCCAGTGAATGTAATTTTTCACCGCTACCAGTATAGTTATTCATGCTTTCGCTAAAAATTTTGAAATCTGATTGGAGTCCACGAATTTGTGCAAATAATGTAACTGCTTCGCTTATTTTGTATTTCTTCGTGTACACGCAATTAACATCGTATATCACATGGTCGTTCTTTACAAAGCTATCAACTACTTTGCACAAATCTTGTATGCTAAAGAAGTCAAAGTATCTATCACCTGTAATTTCAAACTTATCTCTCTTCTTTAAGAATCTCGGAAATATTCTAGTGTCTGATTCTTCCTTGCCGAAGCAATTAAAGATGCGAAGGTTATAGAAGCCTGGTTTGTTAACTGCTAGTCTGCTTTTGACATTTTGTCCGAATCCATAGCTGTCTTGTGGCATACGTTTAAATATCAAAGACTCATCAGCGTTATTAATGTCTTGTGTTCTGTCGTATTCTGCACCACTAGCTAAGTTAATGAACTTCTTAAACAAGCCGCAGTTGTTGTAGAAATTCATAAAGATACCCAAGTTATTTCTAGTATCAGCAAGTGTATCGTTCTCTGTCATTACTGCCGCTGCATTTACAATGACATCAAACTTTTCTTTTTCTAAATATGCTTTTACCTTTTCTGGATCGAGCAAATCTACAGTCTTTCTTGTTACTGGAGTAACTTGATATTGTTTAGACAAATGTTTTGTTAAGTTTGATCCAACAAAACCCTTTGCCCCTAATACTGCTATCTTCATTGTAATTGTCCTACTATACCAATAGACTTAGTCATTGGTTCTGGGTAGTTAATTTCAGAAGCACCAAGTACAGTAAATCCGTTGTCTGTTAAAAATTTTTCTAAGAATGCATGTGTTAAAAAGTTAATATGCTCGTGTACATTAACACCTGCATCTTCGTTAGGAACTTCAATGTACACGCACCCATTAGGCTTTAAGTATCGTTTAATATCTGCGAGTAAGGCCTTTGGGTCGCTTACGTGTTCCATAGTATGACTACACATAACCAAATCAACTAATCCAGACTCTTCTGGATTGGTAACCGATGTAACGTTGTTTGCTAAGTGACGTACTTCTACATCTAGTACAAATCGCTTGGTATGACTTAGCTCATCTGGGATCATGTCTCCAGTATTGCCGCCGTAATCCAATACTTCTTCAAGTTGAGTTAAATCCAATACGCTGTTTAAAATCCCGCTAGCGGCACGTTTTCTATCGTTGACATACTCAGGCGTAGTGTAATGCTCTTGTAGTGCTAACCAACCGGTTCCTTCGTAACGAGTGCGGTGTGCATTGTAACTTTCGCCCATGTAGTCTGTATAATAACGGCGTTCCTCTTCGGGTGTGAATCTTGCGTTAACTCCAATGAAGTGACAGTCATCGCACAAAAACAAATTAGTAGGAATAGGAAATGCAACGGATTTCTTTTCTTGCCCAAGCATTCGGTCAACTATAAAAGGAGAAAGATTTGCTGTGATGCTTTGTGTAAAATTTTTGCCGTTACACACCGGACAATGGTCTATATATTTCATAATTTAATTATCATCTCTTTTAATAGTTCTTCTGGACTTAAGAATGGTGCCATGTCATGCAATGCACCTTGTGTACCGTCTGGTTTCATTGCTTGGGCTGGTAGTACATCTAATGTATCTTGACTCTTGAATTCAACAATAACAGGTTTATCTGCATGCATATACTTGTCCATTACTTGATCCATGTCTTCATTCTTTTCCAATCGGTAATAGTCAATACCAAACGCCATAGCAACCTTACCGATATCTGCAAAATATACACCCGTGCTATTACTTACACCCCATTGTCTACCGCCAAATAATCTGTTTTGTGTTTGCTTGATACTCATGTAACCATCGTTGTTAATAACAAAAATCTTAACAGGAATGTTGTGCTTTTTAATAACAGCCAACTCTTGCATGTTAGTATGGAAGCTACCTTCGCCAATTACTAATACGATATTTAAGCTAGGATCTGCAAAGTGTACTCCTACGCTTGCAGGAATAGCATAGCCCATGTCACCCTGTGCGGCTTGCGCCATATATCGTGTGTCTTTCTTAAACTTTCCGTTAGTACTTAAAATGTAACAAGGTTGGCCTGCATCCACAACAAAGCAATCTTTAGGTTGCATGTTGCGGTTAATGCTTTCCACAATCTCGTACAAGTTCAATCCGCCATCATCACTGCGATGCACAGCTGGGTCGTAAATGGGCCACTTTGACTTCCAATGTAAACACTTGTCTGCCCATGCGCCGATGTCCCACTCTGCAGGATTGTTTAGCGCCACTGTGAAAAAGTCTTTAACGTCTGCGTTTATTGGATAGTCGACTTTGAAAATATCTTTCTTGAGCTCACTAGCGTCTATGTCAATCATTACTTTCTTACTTTGCGGGCTAAATGATTTTGTGTCGTAACCAATGTGTGTTACGTTCATCGAGCAGCCTAAAATGATTAGACAGTCTGCGTTCTGCATAGCAAAGTTGGCAGCACGATTACCTTTAATACCCATCATGCCAATGTTCTGCGGATGCTCGTACTCAATGTTGTCTCGAGTTAGGAAGTTAGTAACAAACGGAATACGATACTTTTCCACAAACTCACGAAACTCTGCGCGACAGTCTGCAATAGTAATGCCGTTGCCTGCTACAATCACAGGACGTTGCGATTTATAAATTGTGTGCTTAAGGGCGTCTAGTAACAAATCGTCTGCTTTAATTTTCGTATCTTCAGGCGTATACATTTTGTAGCCTTCAGGAATTTCTGCTGCCTGGATGTTACCTGGTACATCAAACCAAACAGGACCTGGGCGGCCTTCTTGGGCTAAGTGAATGGCTTTTTCTAACTCGTACGGTACATCTTCTGCACGTTCAATCATAACCGCATACTTGGTCATACCTTGTACTGCACCAACAGTATCAAAGTCCTGCACGCCGTACTTACGAAGATTTAAGCCACGCTGTTCGTTAATCTTCTTAGCCATATTAAACGTCTGCGTGTTGCCGCTTAAGAACAACACAGGTACGCTTTCTTGATATGCATTAAGACAACTGGTCATTACGTTAGTGACGCCACATCCTGCTGTTACATTACACACACCCAACTTTCTATCTGTACGGGCTGACCCAGTCGCTGCATGTCCGGCGCCTTGCTCATGGTGAAATGCAATAAACTCAATATCAGGATGACTGATAAAACCGTCATTTAATCCCGAAGTGCTACCGCCCACTAATCCATATACTTTGGTAATACCCAGCCGATGCAAACGCTGTGCAATATAATCACAAACTCTCATTGAAATCCTTTTTGATGTACGATTGTACACGATGTTGACATGAAGTGCAAATATTTATATACTGTTATTCTACCATTAAATATAAAATATGAAAACAGTTTTAATAACAGGTGCCAATCGAGGAATTGGTGCGGCTATCGCTGCCAAATTCAAACAGGAAGGTTATCAAGTACTTGGTACTTCAACCACAGGCGAGAAATGTCCAAATGTGGACCATATGATTAAGGCAGACTTTACACACAGAGAGTCGCTAGAGCCGATAACTGCATTTATCCAACACCAAAAGATAAACACCTTAGTTAACTGTGCAGGAATTAATAACCCCAAACCATTCGCAGATATTACTGCCGAAGATTTTGACACGACATACCAAGTAAACTTGTTTGCACCATTTGCTTTATGCCAAGCAGTATTGCCATATATGGTTGAACAAGGTTATGGACGCATTGTAAACATCAGCAGTATTTGGGGTAAGATTAGTAGACCCAACGTTGCTGCTTACAGTGCCAGCAAGTTTGGTATTGATGGTATGACTTTGAGTTTGGCTAACGAATATGCTAGCAAAGGTATTTTGGCAAACTGTGTAGCACCTGGGTTTATTGATACTGAAATGACTCGTAAGAATTTAAGTGTAGCCCGCATCGCAGAGCTTACGGCAATTACCCCGTCGGGTCGTTTGGGTACTCCAGAAGAAATTGCCAACACTGTTTACTTTTTGGGCAGTGATCAAAATACATTTATCAGCGGACAGAACATTGCTTGCGATGGAGGATTTACTCGTGCGTAATTTTACAGTTAGTAGCCACAAAGGGCCTTACAATGTTACATTCAGAGAATTGGACATTGCTGCCATTGCTGCCATGGGCACACACTTTATCGTAGACAGAAATGTAATTGAACCAGGCATGTTGCCTAATTGTGTTGTTATAGATGCTACAGAGGAAAACAAAAGTTACGAGAATATCGGACCCGTTATCGAGCAGTTACTTGCACTAAAGTTAAAAAGAGACAGTGTTTTAGTTGCCGTAGGTGGAGGTATTACTCAAGACATTGCTTGCTTTATCGCAACCACATTTATGCGTGGCATCAGTTGGAAGTTTGTGCCTACTACCCTTTTGGCGCAAGCAGATAGCTGTATTGGATCCAAGAGTAGTATTAACTTTGGCAAGACAAAGAACTTGTTGGGTTCGTTTAGTCCGCCAAATGAAGTTTTTATCAGCGACATTTGGTTAGAGACTCTAGAGCAAAAGGAAATTGATAGCGGTATTGGAGAGATTATCAAACTGTTTATCATTGACGGCCAGCAAGTCAGCTACGATGATATTAGAAAAGATTTAACTGGCAGCGTATACCGTGCGCTACAGATTAAGAAACGCTTTATCGAACAAGACGAATTTGATAAAGGTATTAGATTAGTCCTTAACTATGGACATTGCTTTGGGCATGCGATTGAAAGTGTAACTAACTTTGCTATTCCGCATGGTGTTGCTGTTAGCATGGGCATGGCTGTTGCCAATGCGTTTGCCGGAGCCGACAAGTACAGTGAATTATTGTTCAACAATTACAAAGACTTCGCCAACATTGAAATCGACGGCAATGCTGTACTTAAAGCATTAACAAACGACAAAAAGAATACCAGCACCAAGATTAATATTATCTTGCCTGCTGGTAATATTATCGTTAAACAGAGCTTTACTGCCGACGATGAGTTTTGGGAACAGTGTCGCTATGCGCTAAACACTGTGCCAATTAAAGTTTTATTCTGAAAACTTGCCTAATATAACACCGCTGTTTTGACGGTACCCTTCTGTGTGCAAAATCTCAAAGCCTTGTGTCAACAAGAATGGAATTGCACCAGAGCACTTACCAGTAAAAATACCTTCGTGCGGGTGATACCAAGTGTCATCACAAATAACCAACGCATTATCTGCAATCATAGTGTTTAACCACATAGCTTGTAACAAGTGGGCACGTTGACTGTTTAAATTGGTCATCTCAATATTCATTTCATTGACATAACGCTGTTTTACACCTGCTACGAACGCTTCTTCTTGCATACCTAGCCAGTAATCCCAGTCAAAGTTATCAAGGTAAACTAAACTGATTTTATCGTCGCCAATAGTTTCTGTTAGCTTTTCCAAGAATTCTTCACCTAGTGCATGTACTAGTTCAATATGCTCTGGCAGCTTGCCGTCTACTTCAAGTAGCTTAGTAGACTTTTCAATTTGGTCTGCCATTGCGTCTACGCCGTAGAACTTAGTAGCGCGGTCCTTGGCTAGTCCTGCAAAGAATCGTGTGCTGCCTTCACCACGTTCTGTTCCAATTTCGACCCATACACCTTTGTCGATTTTGTCAATAAATTTTTCTGCGTGTTTGTAGTATGTTCCCATAATTTCCTCTGTTTATACTGGTATGCCTAATGCTTCGGCTATTTGTTCCATCCATTCTAGTCTTGCTGCCGCCCCACGTGTGCCTGCAAAGTGCAATACATGAGCATCGTTGAAATCGCAGTTGTTCCATTGATTTGCGTATGCAACGCTTAATGGATTTTCGTTAATCATGAATGCTTGATAAAATAGTTTAGGCTTGTGTGCTTGTTCCATTGTATCACCTTGACTCCAGAACATAACGTTTTCGATTAGTTGTTCGTTGTTCCAGGCATTAGGTGTATTGCTTTCATCTTCCCAACCTGCTGTCATAGACTTACCCAACGCCCATACTTCTTCGCTCATTGTACTTGGATAGTACTTGAAGTCGCCGTTAAAATAATTAGGCAGTTGAATATTCCACGGGTTAGGTTCTGTGTACTGCTTTGGGTCAGTCCAGTTAAACATTGTGAACTTGTTAAACTCACCAAATATCTTAGTGGGTTTAACCATCATAACGTCCGGACCGGCTGCTAAGATATTACATGGCTCACGGTGCCATAAGTTATAGCAGTTGTTCCAATTGAGTTTCATTGCAAAAGCGATAGACTCAATTTCTTCTTCCCATCGAAGTTCCTCGTAATCATCTTCCATGAAATGTCGAAAGCTGGCACGACTAATTTCATACATGCGGCCGTATGTTGCATACAAGTCGCCTTCATGGGCTCTATCGCCCCATGCCCATTGCGTACTTTTAATACGTCTATGGGCACCGATAATATAATTCTTAATTGCCATTCATTAACGCCAAACGGTTAGCTAACATGTCAATACGTTTAGCATCTTCTGTATGAATAGCACCGTAGTAATCACGTTTGTTTTCCAACCACAACAGTTCAAAGCGAACTGCTTCTTTAAGTGCTTCTTCTGCTCGGTCGCTGTTGGCGATAAAGTTAGCATCAAATACAATCTTACGTGTTTCAAAACGGTTCAAGTGGATTGCTTCGACTTGTCGAATAGCAGGCAATGCTTCTGCTGCTACGCCGCCGCCCATAACTAGTTCAAGTCCGTTTTCTTTACAGGCTTTTGCTACGTCACATACCATTTGTGTAACGTCTGGGCGGTTGATGTCTTCACGGCCATTTAATCCCATGCTCATAACAAAGTCAACGCGGCCAAATACTAAACCGTCTAAGCCGTTTTCCATAGTAGCCATTTTAACGAAACCTTCGAGGTTGTTGTAACCTGTGATAGTTTCGATATTGACTAAGAAGTCCGTGTCTTCTTGTTCTTCTTTAGTGTAAACTTTGTTCTTCGCGTCAATAAATTTCCACAATGCATACGGTGTTTCTACCATTGGTGCAATAATGTAGTCAACGCCGATTTGCTTTGCTTCCATTAAGTCGCGCATTGCTTCGCAGCCGCCAATCTTAAGAGCAAGTTTAACATCTGCTTTACGTGCAATTTCAACTAAACGCAACAGTTCATCTGTACGTGTGCCTTCCGCTTCAAACTCAGCCTTGACAGACAAGTAGCCAAATTCTTGCTTACCACGCTTGAGAATTTCAAGCATTTGCTTTTCTTTATAGTTCATTGATAACCTTCAATATGTTAGTACTGTATATATTCGTAATTAACGGTGTCGTTGTTAATCCTGAATATGCTGGCTCCGTTCTTAGTATGAAAGCGACGAGCCATTTCAGTCGGTGGACTTAGTGTAACAAATTTTTTAACATTGGGCAAGTCTTTTTGGACTTGTTTTAATCCCTCTCTTATCAATTGTTGACCTGCCCCAGGCTTGTAACTCCATATGGTATAGAATACTACTGTATCTGGTTCGTCAGCTACGTTATTCAGTAATTCTTCTTCGTTACTAGGGACACCTTTACAAAATTTGGCACATACCATTGCTTTAACTGAGTCGTCTTCAGTTAAAGCAAATACTTGGCTATGTTGCCCAAATCTTTTTTCGTGTGGAATATGTGGACGAACTGGGTCGTCCTTTAGATAGGTTGCAAGTGGGTCTGTTAGGTCTTTTAAAGTGTAAATCATGGCAGAAGATTGAAGTGTTCTACCATATTTATATCACTTAGCCGCCCTGGGTGCTGTCTTTGACTTCTGACTCAGGTGGTTGTAGTTCATCAGGCAATGGTGGTGGTACATATTGCTGTTTAACTTTCTTACCAAAGATAGTATCGTAGCTATTGTCAAAGTCTTCGAACTTTACACTGTAAGGGCGTGGTGCTGACCCTTTTCCTCCGTCGCTCATCATTTACTCCATAAGTTAGCATCTGTTTTTGCAAGCCCAGGATAACGACTAGTTTGTTGTGGGTGCAAAATATTATAAGGGTTTTGTCGTTTAAAAGCACTACTTTTAATACGATCCAAGATTTTGTTAACTACGTCTAAGTCGCTTACAGGAACGTCTAACTGTTTTAAAATGTCATCTCTGTTACCGTGCATAGATTCGTTACACAACATCATAAGCACTATGTCAAACTGTAAGTAACTAAACCCGAATTGTGCTTCATCACCGTCACTGATGCCCAAACCATCTGTTGGTTTAGCAAATACGGTAGACTCAGGCACACCGTAGATTTCAGCTAACTTAGGCACTTCCCAACTCTTAAGCAAACTTTGAATTGGGGCCAGGTCGCCTACATCGCCGTGTAATGTCCAAAAGCCTGCTGCTAGTTCGCTAAAGTTATCTGTACTACCAACAAGCCCACGTTCCATGCTGGCAATGTTATACACAGTCATCATACGAGTTCTTACACGCAAATTGCCGCGTCGAATAGCACTATTACTATCGTCAATGGTAGTGTCGTACTTACGTGTGTTGGCTAACGCTTGTTCGTATTGCTCAGTTAAATCAACTTGAATGTGATTAATCCCCAATGCTTTACACGCTTCGATCCCACGTGCAGTTTCTTCGGGATTCTGATGTATTGGCATAGTAACACCAACTACACGCCATCCGGCTTGCTTAAACAATGCTGCGGTTAAGGCGCTGTCCACGC
>JACCDW011902729.1_pt1 | contig 58596 bp, 81 predicted proteins | sample 7449781 | NCBI WGS metagenome assembly JACCDW01 (sample SAMN15323449, study PRJNA562643) | freshwater metagenome | isolation source: river surface water | place: USA:Blue River Watershed | collected 2017-08-18
CGAACCCCGCCATAAAGATAGAGAAAACATCAAACGCCTCCATGTTCATCTCAAACGAATGGCTTGAGGTCCGGCGGTTGCCAGCCCTCGGGTTTGCCGATCTTGCCGCCCTCGAGAATGACTGGCTCGCCATTCACTAGCTTGGCCTCGTTGGATCTCAGCACCGCCTCGTCGGCTGCCGGCTTGTTGAATCCAAGCAGGAAAGCAACGCCGTTGCCGGTGACCTCGCGATCGCACAACGCATCGAGCGCATGCACTCGGTTGGCGTCGGCGATGCAAGCAATGCTCTCCAACTTCTTGAGCTTGTGCGCCACCACCTTGAGGTTGTAGATGGCGGACATCAGCAAGTGATGATCGCCTCGGTCATCAAGATCTAGCAGCTCGAGAAACTCGACTTGCTCCTCGATGTCGCAGCCAATCTGCAAGGACGCATTCGCCGCAGACTGTTGCTTGCCGCAGCAGGCGAGCCAGCGTGCGGTGCGGTCGAAGTTGGTGAGATACTGTTTTTGCATATTGTGGACAGCCGACACGGCCATCTGGTGGGCGCCGCTGGTCTCTTGCCCACCCTCTGGTCCGAAGTCGATGCCGATCTTCACCTCGTCGCCGGCGTCTTCAAAGATCACTGTTGCTCGGCTCATGCTTCACCGCCTTCTGTATCGGCAGCCTTGGCACGCAGCCACTTGGGCAGGATGGGGTACATCTTGCCGTCGTGATCGATGAGCATTGGCTCGGTGACGTTGTCGTTACGAGTGACATGGCAGCCGTGCACTTCACCCGGCTCGAAACCTTCTTCGACGCCGAGCTCCTTGCGCACCTCCTCCATCCACCAGCCGGGTGCGGCAATGACGGGTAGGGGTGTCTCGCTCCACTTCTCTGGTGGGATCTGTTCTTTCAACGCTTGCAGCGCGTGCTGCACGTTGGCAATGCTGTAAACGGTGGTGCCACTCATTTGTTGCTTTCGTAGGTAAAGTTGTTGGTGTCGCCGAGCCGCCACTTGGCGTGCTGCTCGACGCGGTACTTGCGTGTGGCCACCTTGAAGTCGGGGAACTTCATGTCCTGCGGGTTGAATGCAGGGTCATAGAAGCGGCAACGGTTGTTTGGCTGTAGCGCAAACTGGCCGTTCTTCAAACGCAGCACGTTGTAGGACTTGTGCTCGTCCACCGTCTCACTGAATGTGAAGTCGGGGATGCGCGGGTCGGGGTTGGCGCAGTCCAAGGTGAACATGAATTCACCGGGATGCAGTCGCTTGTCCTTGCCAAAGAACTCGGCTCGAAGCCCTTTCAGAAACGGCTTGTCGACCACGGTCACGTGGTAACTGAGCGCGTCCCAGATCTGCAACTCGTCGAGATCAAGCATGGCCGCGTTGACGCCCTCGTCGTCCATGTCGTCGTGCATGAACGCGGATATGGGCAGCTTGTCGTAGAGCGCGCCGTACTGCGGCAGGTAGGTTTCAAACCTCAGCGCCTCACCACGGATGGACTTGACGCTGACCCAGATTCCCTCAACGAGATCGCGGTCCTTGCCGTCGAAGTCGTAGAGAAACTCTGGGCGTACCTGCACCTTCACGGGCGGGAGCGGGCAAACGAAGCTCACTGGCAGGCCTCGCAAGTACCTTCGCCGGACAGGTCGCAGGCTTGGGTGCCGGCCAAGAAGTCGGCTTCGTCGGGTAACACCTCCCAGTCTTCGGCCAGCATGTCGGTCTGGCTGGCGAGCCATGGCACACGAGCGCTTGGCGTGGTCTTCGCGTCGGCTGGGTAGTTGATGTAGATGTAGGGCAGGGTCATCTTGCTGTTGGCATCTGGGCGTTGCAGCTCAAGCCACAGCCCTTTGCCATTCCACCCGGTGCGGGTTACCTTGCCGCCCTGCTTGAGGGTCTCTAGCGCTTTTCCGAAGTTCATGCTCGACCCCCTTGCAGTAGCTCCTCGGCCAGCAGGTAGCCCTCGAGCGGCCAAGCCTTGTTGATGGCGTCTTCGTAGGCAAACTTCTCGCCGATCGCCTTGTTGAACTTGGTTGGGTCAACGCAGGCGCTGGTACCCAAGATCACATAACCGTTCTCCATGCGGAGCTGGCACACCGTGGTGGTGGTGTCGGGCAGGACCGTGTAGGTGGTTTGCTTGACCTTGCGCTGGATGTCCTCGAGCGTCACCGTGGTGCGCTGTGGTTTGGTTTCTGGCGTATTCACGAGTGGCTCCTTTCAATAGTCCATGGCTTGGCGGATGTCTCGGATGCGCATCTTGAGCAGCGGCCCGAGGTCTTCTTTGGACTTTTGCAGGCGATCGATCTCGCCTTGCAGGTAGCCAATCTTGCGGTCAATGTTCTCTTCGACGGTGGGGTTCTCGTCGATGCGCTGAGCGCCCACGAGGGTGCGCTGCTCAGCCATTGCTACTTTTTGTTCGTACATAGTGCTTTCCTTTCACTTCTAACTTGGGTTGATGAGATTGAGTATTGATGCGGCTCTCCAGCCGATAATCATTGTGATATGTTAGAAGTGAATTACACCACCGATGTGGCGCAATCCCTTGTAAACATTGGCTTTGTTCACCGTCGTAGCAGCGGACTGCAAATCCGTGTACGCCGGTTCGATTCCGACCCCCGCCTCCACGAAAAGCCTGTATCCATGCGGGTTTACAGAGGGCGTACTTCATGACTCTTGTGAAGGGTTAGAAGTACTTCTAACCTTCTTGATGCTGGCGGCTTGACTGACATAGCCGCGACGCTTGGTGGTGTAGTGCGCCGTCATGCGCTCGGTGCTGTGACCAAGCAGGCGGCGCGCAGCGTCCATGCCCTCTTCGTCCAGCATAGACAGGCCGGCCATGGGCCGCAAGTCGCGGAGCTGGAAGTCTTGGTGATCTTCGCCGGCCTCCTCGGCCTTCTTGATGGCGGCGGATCTGGCCAGCCCAAAGCGGTACCGGAACGCGCCCACAGGGTTCAGGGCGGCCCCATCTTCGTCGACCAGTACATGACCCTTCGGATGCTCGCGATCGCCCCGTAGGCGTTGAATCAGGGCCGTCAGCTCGTCGTCCGCGACCACGGTCTTGAAGCCGGTGGTCTTGTTCATCCAAACCTTGACGGCGATCGGCGTCGACTTGAGATCGACCTTGCCCCATGTGAGGCCGAACACCTCTTGCGGGCGCGTGCCCAAGCGGGCGGCCAGCTCCATCACATCCTTGACCATCTGGTCGCCGCAGCCGTGCACCAGCCAGTAGTCGCGCGGCGTCACCTCGATCATGCGGTTGCCGGTACCGGGCAGCTTGTTGCCCGTCACCGGGTTGGCGGTGAGCACGATGTCGCGAGCCTTCGCCCAGTTCCAAAGCACCGACAGGAAACGCATCTCTTGGCCGGCACTGTGTTTGGATGTCTTGCCACGGACATCGAGGTACTTGACGACGTCCGATGATTTGATGGCGGCGAAGGGGTGCACACCGAACACGGGGCGCATGACCTTGAGGTACTTCTTTCGGTCTTCGATCGTGCGCGGGGCCAGCTCGCCGGTGGCGACTTCGGTCTCGGCCCACTTCATGTATTCGTCGGCCACCGCGTTGAATGTGCCGGCGTCGTTTGGTAATGGCTTGGCCTCGAGTTCAGCCCACTTGCGTAGCGCAGCGGCGCGGTTGTTCCCGAGCGGCGTCCACTTCACCTTGCCGTCAACCTTGACGACATAGTAGTAGGCGACCCACTCTTTGCCCTTGCTGTTGGTGCCGCGCTTCTCGCTGAACCGAGGGAGCTTCTTCATGTGTCGCTTGCCTTGCTAAGTATCATTATTGTGATTATAACGCCTGTGATACATGTGAGCAAGAAGCCGACAGGGTTGGGGCGAATGAACCACTCGGGGCCAGTTGGCCAAGCGCTCTGCCACACCCAGCACCAGCTCGCCCAGTAACCCACATAAAGCGTGAGCGCGAGCAGCATGAGTAGCGCAACAAGCATGGCTTCGTAGATGCTCATTTCAGCGCATCGAAGTTGAACTCGACGTTGGATGAGGCGCTCGTCTCGACTTGCTCGATCACACCCATCGCACGCTCCAGTGCTTTGCGATGGATCCGTGGCCAGCCGTTCTTTGCAATCAGGTAGGTGATGCCATGAAGCTGGAGCCACGCCTTCAATCCCTCTCTGGTCCAGTGACCAGTGATCGGGCACAGCTCGTCCTCGGTGAGTATGTCTTGGATCATTTGCCGTCTCGCTCGTAGATGGCGCCACGCAGATACACGGCGAGGTCAAGCACCTCTTCGTATGCGTCGCGCAGCATGTCTCGCCCGTTGTGCGGTTGCAGTGGTGTTCCATATCGCTTGATCCCAATCTCGTGGCGGGCTTGCATGTCCTGCATAACGATTGGCCAGACTGCTGGGTGACCGTTGCGCACTGGCATCGGCTGATCACCCTCGCGCTGGGGCTTTGTTGGTACGCCGGCAAAGCCGGTTGGCATTGGTCTCTTGTACCGGCAGTGATCTATTGAGTTGCACATGCACTCAGGGAAAGTGCATTTGCCTGCAAATTGTTCTGGTGATATTGCCATTGTGATACTACCTTAGTCAAAAAGGAATTTCATCCCAGTTCCATTCATCGCAGCCAGTCTTAAAGACTTCTGCGGGCGGTGTTGCATTCCACTTCCAGCACACGCCTTCGCGGTACTGGGTGCAGTCGTTGCACGACTTCTTCTCGAGAATGTCGCTCCACATTTGCGCTTCGTTCATGAGCGCCTTGATCTTGACTCTGATTTCGCCGGCCTTCATTAGGTCACCTGATTGATTGTCATTCTTAACTCGTGCGCCGTGGCCTTGCTCTTGTCGACCAACTTGCTCGCTCGCTTGTACGCCTCTTTGTAGTCGCGCACCGCTTGGATGCTGGCGCCGTTGATTCTCTCTGGCACCCTGCGTAGCGACTGTCGCAGCTCTGCGCGTAAGCGTTCAATTTCTCTTTCGTCTTCTGTCATGCATTACCCCATTGATATGAAACGATCGTCGGATACTTCGACGACTTGTTGACAATGATCTCGCTTGGCTTGCGCAAGATTTCGTTGCTGTACTCCAGCCACTCGAGTGCCTCGTCGGTGTTGCTGGGTATCGCATTGATTGTTGCCCGCTGCCTCCACCACGATTCGGCTTTGGTGCGTGCATACCCCGCGTGCGAGAGGCACACCCACTCTGCTGCTTTCTTAAGCAGGCCGTCGTAATACTCAACGCGCAGGCTTGGTGGCTTGCCTTCTTTCTGATGCAGCCGGTAGCGCACATCGGTAATCGGCACGGTCTCGAACATCGTTTCTTTTTGGCTGCTGAGGATCGCAGCACTTGATGCTTCGGTACCGTGCTTGATTCGCTCAGGCTCGGGGAATAGGTAACCGCAGTCCACGCACTCGGTTGCGCTCGCTGGGTTCTGGCTGCCGCAGCTTGGGCACAACTTGTGTGGCGCCTCGCCCTTGCGTTTGCCGGTGGGCATGCGACCCTTGACCGCATCGACCGGACCCATGATCGCGGTGGTGTCGGTGAAGTCAGCCCACAGGCAATCGGCCTTGCCATTGGCGATTGACTCGTTGATGTCGGCGCCCACGCAGCGCATGCCACGGCCAGCCATTTGCACATACAGGACCGGCGACTTGGTCGCCCTCAGCAAGGCGATGAAATCGATCTCTGGCGCGTCGAATCCTGTGGTCAGCACCCCGACATTCACCAAGCACCTGATCTCGCCACGGCGGTACGCGTTGATCAGTCTGGCGCGCTCATGCTTGGGCGTCTCACCCGTCACCAGCTCAGCCACCACGCCACGGAATTGGAGCGCGTCTCGCACGTGCTCGGCGTGGGCGATCGTCACCGCAAACACCAGCCACCGCTTGCGGTCCTTGGCCAGCTCAACGATCTCGTCGCATGTGGCCTGCACCAGCTCCTCGGTGTCGGTCACCTTGGCCAGCTCGCTGATCACATAGTCGTCGCCGGATGTGCGGACGTCCTGCGAATCGATGCGCGTCACGGTGGGGGCTGGCACAAGCGGCGCAAGGAACCCAAGCTCGAGCAGTTCCTTCATCTTCACTTGCGTGGCGATGTTGGTGAACAGCGGCTCGTCGCCGGCGGTCAGCCACACACCGTTGCCACGGAACGGCGTGCCGGTCCAGCCAATGCATCGTGTGTGCGGGTTGTACTTGGCCAAGTCCGACAGGAACGATCGCCACATGCCGGCTTCTTTGGGATTGATCAAGTGGCATTCGTCGGCCAACACAATGTCGATGCGGCCAAGCTCGTGGGCTTTCTTGTAGATGCTGCCGATGGTGGCGTAGGTGAGCTGGCAACCAAGCTGCTTGCGTCCGATCGCTGCGGAGTACAGGCCGACGTTTGCCTCTGGCCAAATGCGCACCAGCTTGTCGACGTTTTGCTCGAGCAATTCTTTTTGGTGGACCAGCACCAGAATGCGCGTACCTCTGAACTCGGTATCAGCACGCTGTGCCAGCGCCGCGATCATGAGCGACTTACCTGCGCCTACGCAGGCCTCGACGATGGGGTTGCCACCGTCGTGCTTGTTGAACCAGCCCCACAGCTCATCGAGAGCGCGGCCTTGGTAGGGGCGCAGCTTCATGACACCACCTTGCTGGTGAAGCCCTGAGCTGCAACCTGCGCCTTGACCTTGGCCACTTCGCCGAGCATTGACTTGTCGGCCAAGTCGCGGATCTCGTGGCTTGTCAGTGCAGCAGGGTGCTCGCCATTGCTGAAGCCTTGGCCACGGGTGTCGATGTAGTCCACATCACCATTGACATAGTCTTCTTGCGTCGCAAACTTCTCGAGCAGGATCGGGATGTAGCGGTGTGATGTACAGCCCTCGCTCATTTTCACGTGCTGCCACGCTTCGTCGCCGTGCGCCTCGCATGTCCAGCGAGCGTTGCCATCCAGCCGTGGTGTGGCGTGCGCGCATGTGCGACAGTTGACGGCTGGCGCCTCCGTGCCATGGCAGTGCTCGCTGAAGTCGCACATCTTGCAGACAAACCAGCTCGGGTCGTTGCTGCAACGAAGCGGCGGCTCGTTCGCATTGATCACACGCTCGGCTCGCGCCATGAGCTTGGCGAACTCGACGGGGTCGAAGTCCACGCGCTCGCTATACAGCTCGTCGGTGTTCTTGTTGACGGCCATGTACATGGCGCGCTCCATGCCGGTCAGCCCCATGTAGATCTGCATCTGGGCATAGTGCTGAGGCTTGGCCACCAGCACACCCTTGGTCACCAGCTCTTTGAACGACTTCTCGTTGTGGGTCTTGAACTCGAGCACGTGCCAAGTCTTGGGCGCCTCGGGCAGCCCCACGCAGGCGCCGTCCATGGAGCCAGCAAAATGGCCGCCAAGGGCCATAACGCGCCACTGGGTACCGTCGGGCTGGACATCGTGCACTTCGACGCCTATGCGCCTCAGATTCGCGACGAAGCGGGCTTCTGCGAGCTGGCCTGTCTCGAACAGGCGCAGCATGCGGCCACTGAATTTCTTGGCGCTGACCCAGCGGAAGGTCAGCCACAGGTAGCGCTCGCATGCGTGGCCAATCAGTGAGGCGCCGAGGTGAGGGCGGTTGCCACTGTCGGCGTCGTTCTCGTAGGCTTCGTAGATTTTCGCGATCGTGGTGTTGATCGGCTCGGGCAGTTTTGCCATTGGGGTTCTCCGTGTGTTGCAAAGGTGAGGGGTGGCACAGTGGCAACGCTCACTTGGCCTTGAGCCGCAGTTTGACTCGCAGCGTCACCACCCCTCACCTTTACAGGCTCCCCGAAGGGAGCCGCCGATTACTCGGCTGTAGGAGCTGGCTCATCGCCAGCAACCTCTACCTGCACGCCGTCTTGAATGGCGCCGACCAAAGTGTCTTGGTTAGCGACATCAATCTTGTAGCGGCTGGCAGCAACGTGGCGCAGGGCCGCTTGCTTCGTTGACGCCTTGACCAAACGGAATTCGTCCGGGCCTTCGACTGAGTAGATGCGTGTGCTCATTTCTTTTTACCTCCCGCCACAGCCGCCTTCTTTGCAACAGCTTTCTTGACTGCTGCCTTGACGTTTGTTTCGACTGGTGCTGGCGCTTGCTTCTTTGCAGCTTGCTCGGCGCGTTGCAGCTCTTGGATTTGATAGCTGTACTGGCCAGCGATCTCTTGGAACAAACCTTCGACTTGCCCGCGTGGCAAGTTGTTGAGGGCGTTAAGCACCAGCTCGACGCCGGCGGGGACCATCTTGATTGTGATGATTGGAGGTTGTGGTTGTTGCACTTCTTGCTCTGACATAGTTACCTTTCAGGTGGTTGGAAAATAGGTGGGGTACTCGCTGCGTCTGCGCCGACCTTCTGGACAAGGACATCCAGTGTCATCACGCAGCATCCGCTTTCCCCCGATTGATTAGCCGCGCTTAGCCCAAGGAGGGGCTGCGCCGCCGGCTGCTGCGGCAGCGGGTGCCGCCTGCGCCACAGGGGCGTTGGCAGCGGGTACCGCAGCGCGCTGGTTCATACCGGCCACGATCGATTGACCATGGCCAACGCTGCCGCCGACGGACTTGTAGCCGGTGACTTCGTTCTGGTCTTCGTACTGACCGCTGTCGTCCTTGCGGATCTTGACTTTGATCTGCACAGGCTTGTTGTGCAGCTCGACGGTGTCGTTCATGCGAACGATGCCGACGGACTCGCACAGCTCGCGCAGTTGCTCGTTGGCAATGCGCTCAGCCTCGGGACTGCCACGGTGCTGGATGTTCAAGCGGGCCCACACCTTGCGGTTGCGGTAGCCGTCTGAGAGCACCTCGAAGGTGAGCTTGAGAGCTTGGCCGAGGCCAGACTTCAAGGGCACGATTTCGGACTCAGTGACCTGAGCCGTGTACCAGCCTGCGGGAAGCAGCTCGTAGTTGTTCTCCCGCTTGGGAGCGGTGTTGGTGTCGAAGTTAAGTTGCGCCATGATGGGTGTCCTTTAGTTGGCGGTTGAGGAAGAAATCTTCGCGGCGATTGCTGCTAGATCGGGGGACTCGAACATCTCAAGGGCGCCGGAGCGGTCCTTGGCTTCGTAGTTGTAGTCACGACTGGTTTGGAGCCAGCGTGTTGGATTGCCATCCGCGTCTTTCTCAACGCGCAAGGCCATCACCTCGTCGAAGAAGTAACCCACGCCCTGCTTGAGCATGTTGCCGGGCATGGCTGGGTAGTACAGCATCGCGCCCGACTGTTCGTCCTTCGCCCTCTCTTGCTTGCAAGAGAAGTAAACATTACGACCGGGCAGATCGCGGAATGCGCGAATCAGATCGGTCATCTTTTCTGCCAGCGCGCCGTATGCTTGGCGCGGATCTTTGGCAACTTTCTTTTCGTGGTTCAGCACCACCTCGGCGATCTCGCTGATCGAGTCGAGGCAGATCCACTTGAAGGCTTGACCTTCGGGTGTGTTCACCACAAAGTCGTAGGCCTCGTACAGTTGATCGAGCGCCTTCACTTCGATGACGGGAATGTCCACGCCACGCAGTGACAGCAGGCCGGACTCGGCGCTGATGATCACGGTCGGTTCGCCAGTGGTTGCGCAAAGGCTTGTCTTGCCTGCGCCGGCGGGGCCGTGAACTAGGATCTTGATACCGTCAAGTGCGGCGTCCTTGGTGGACTTGAGTGTTATAGCCATTGTGATTTCCTTTGGTTGAAATTAGTTGCCTTTGACCAGCGCGATAACCTCTGGGCTTGCGCCAATCAAGAATTGCTGCGCGTATGCCTGACGAGCGCTTGAGCGGTACGCTGTAGCGAGCTGGCGCTCGATCTCTTTGTTGCGCTCCATGTTCTTGGCGTACGAATCGAAGTCCACCTTGCTGACAGCCCACTTGTATCTAATGCTCGAGCTTGGTTCGATCTCAAGATCAACGTCGACTCGGCTTACCGTGGCCAGCTTGAAGTTGTCGTCGCTGCCTGATGGGACTACGACGGTGTCGCCAACATCGACGGGGAAGTTGGCAACATAGGTGTAGGTCTTTGATGCGAATCCGTTTTCGCTAAAGGTGACGCCGATTGTTTTGGTGTCTTCGCGCAAGATCGCTGCGATGTTCTTATCCATTGTGATACTCCGTGAAAAAATTAAACCGCTTCGATCTTGATCGATGGGCTGGCTTCGTTGGTGGTGAAATACTGCGAGGCGTTCAGCGATGCCTTGCCCTCGAGCTTGCGGAACTCAGACACGGAGAGGTCGGCCTTCCACTTGAATGCGGCTTGCACATCCACTGGTAACTTGGACCACTCGTTGACGAGCTTTTCGTTGTCGACCTTGCGGTCAAGTTTGTAGGTGACGGTGACCTTGTAGCCTTCGACCTTTTGCGAGATCGAACCCTCTTTTTTGTTGGCGTCTTTGAGGAGCTCGGCGATCGATGAATCGATGCGGCGGCGTTCTGTGACAGCAGCGTCTTCTGCACGCTTTGCGGCGATGCGGGCTGCGATGAGAGTGGAGAGAGAAATAGATTCCATGATTGTGTCCTTTAAGGAGTGGTTAAAAACGTGTCGTCTCGGGTTGGATTATATATCAGCATTGTGAAGTGCTGCAAGGGGTTTGTGAAAGTTTTTTTTCCCAGTAGGGGTCGTATGCAAATGGCGCCTCAAACGTTGGACGGCCATCGATGTTCGACTTGAAGATGGACCTGCACTGCTTGGGGTATTTGGACAGGATTTCCGTTGACTCATAGGTCACGGGGAAATACAGGTCGGACTGCCAGTTGCTGACCTCAATGCCAGCCTCGACCAAGTCTGTGTACAGGCTCATGCTGCACCTCCTACATTGATGATCTGCAATTTGCCCATGGCCTTGGCTGCGGCCATGAGGCCAACAACCTCTGGCTGCTTTTCTGCGGGCTCCTTGAGCAGCCATGCGCTAGAACATTTCACCAGTGCGTCGATTGCCTTTTCTCGGATGGCCTGCAACACCTTGCGCGCTTGGCTGCGCTCCCATTCCTTTCGCTCGCAGCTCTGGTAGTCGAGGCAGTCGCATGCTCTGATGATGTCAGCCGGCAGGAGGTGGCTCACACCGACGCGCTTGTACTTGAAACCAGTTGAGCGGGTGCGCTCCTTGTATCGGCTGTTGACGCTTTGCACATTGGCGCGGTACAGCTTCGTGGCCAGTGACCAAGCGGTGTCTTCGTTGAAGTACACCCACTCCTTGCCGGTCCAGTACTGGGCTTTGTTTTGCACGCCGTAGGTGATCAAGGCGTTGATGTGATAGTCGTTGACGATGAATGCAGACATGGTGTTTTCCTTTTTAAGATTTAGCTTGACCGGTGCGAGTTAGCTTGGCCAACTCGTTGCGCGTGTAGGTCCATCCGAACCGCTGACCCACTGCGTAGCACTGCTCGAGGTCGGCGATGCGGGACTTGCCGCTGATGAGGCTGCCCATCTTGCGAAGGGCTTGGCCGGCAGTCGTGCTCTTGGTCACGGCCTGCGGCTCAGTGTCTTTGTAGCGTTTGATGTAGACGATGAATGGCATTGTGATACTCCCGGTCAAACGTTTTCCATCTCGAACAGCCACTCGCCACCGCTGCACTCTTCGACGAAGCTGATCGAACCCTTGGTTCCCTCTTTGACTTCATCGCGTGAGGGGATGTAGTTGCCGTAGTAGTCACGGGCGCCGGTCTTGCCAAGCAAGCAGCGGCCAGAGCTGATCGCGTCCATCATGGTGCGACCGTAGCTGCCTTGCAGTCCCCACATGCCACTGTTGATTGCGCGCTGAATGCTCTTGAAATAATCGAGCTCCGAAACTTCTTCGTTGCTCTCGATGTTGTCGATGTCTTGTAAGTCAAACATGGTCGGTCTCCTGATTAAACGATTTGGGCTGAGGCATAAGCATTGACATACTCGATTTGCATACCGAGCCGCACTGCCAACTGGAGCGCCTGAGCTGAGAGAGTTTTGGTGCCAGCGATCTGAGCGATGAGCTGGGCGGCCTCGTTGACGGGGTAGTACTTGATTGCCCCGTAGACCGACTTGATTTCAATTTGAACTACTTGCATGTTGCGTCCTTCTGGAGTGCCTAGAACCGCTAGGTCGGTGTGATCTCTATCAACCACAACTAGATATTATCACAACTGTGAAGTGTGCCAACGAAATTGTTTCTATCACAATTGTGAACTCATAGGATTTATCAATCACACCTTGATCAGCAGCACGATCGCGCCAATCCACACAGCGATGCCGGCCACGCTGAGCAGGATGCTGGCAAAGTTTCGTTTGCGCTCTGGCGGGTAGAACCACTGCGCTTGCTCTGCGCTGTTTTGGAATGCGTCCTCCATGCGGCGGGGGTACTTGCGTGTTGTGGGGTTCAAGTCTTCAAGCATTGTGATACCTTTCACTTTGAAATCATCATAGTCGGCGCGACCTCCTCGACGACGGTGCGGCATTGCTCGACGTCGAACATGGCGATGTGTGCCTTGTCTTTTGGAATGTTCATCAGCGCAGCCAGCTTGGCGTATGCCTCACGCCGGCGCATGCGGCCTTCGCGCCAGAACGGATCGAATGCAGCGTGAGCTGCCTTGCGTGCGGTGCGTAGGTCTTGGTTTGCCATTGTCCCGAGCGGGCTGTCCGTGCCCTTGTGGGTGCCCACATAGGCGTCACATGGCCAGCACACATAGAACTTGCGGTCAACAAGATCTCGCCGGTGCGGATAGATGTAGTCGCCGGTGGTGAGCTGCGCGTCGTTGTTGCAGTAGGGGCAGGTGAGTTTCTTCATGTCGCCACCTCGCTGTCTCGCAGGTGCAGGAACAGGTACCAAATGGCCAGCCACTCGGTGTGGTGGTGCAGGGTCTTCGCATACCGCTTGGCGTAGTACTTGTGCCAGCCGATGTTGTCGTTGGGGTACTTGCCGGGGTTGAGCCGGCGAGGGCGGGCGGACTTCATGGCGCACTTCCCGCTGCCGCATCTCGTTGCGCTTTGCTCGCATCGATTGCCGCGTTGTATTCATCGATCAGCGTGTTGATTGGGTTGTCGATACCCGGCAAATTGCGAGTCGCTTGCAGCTCTCGGATGTAGTGGCCGGGTCCAATCAATGCGCCAAGCACTTGGTGTAAAGCCTTGGCTGTCACGGTTACTTTCAGGTTGTCTGTCAATTTGTTTCTCCTGTTGCTTTGGCAATAGAGTCCTTGAACAAAGTGCGAATGAATCCGGTGGCAATGGTCCCGTATTGAGCGCCGTCGCTTTCGTCGCAGTATTCAAGAAGATCGTGCGCATCCTTCAATAGCGCATCACGCTGCTGCTTGAGGTTGTCGACCTCGACCAGCATCCAGTAAATGAGGTTGTCGCCGATCAGGTCTCGGCCCCAAGGCTCGCCGTGACGCAGCGCTGTGAGCTTGCCGTTGTCGTTTATGACGGTGTATTTGCCGTGGTTAAAGTCGTGTCTCATGCTGCACCCCCAGTCGCCTTGGCGATCGCCTCCTTGGCCTCGCGTAAGCCCTCGAGGTACTCGCACTTGGGTGGCATGTCGCCGATGATTGCGGCGGCCCACTCAAGGGACTTCACCGCGTTTTGCAGGCGGGCCAACAGGAGCTCGGCGCTCTCGAGCTTGAGGGCTGCATCGCGCAGCTCCTCTGGTGAGAACACACCGCCGCCGATCTCAACTGACTGGCGGTTGAGTGCTGCGTATTTCAAATTTCCAACGATGCTCATCATGGTCTCCAAACGAATAGGTCAAGGTAAATAACCACCAAGGCGATCGCGTAGACCACATACAGCAGTTTGTTGATTGCAAAGATGTCTTTGTTGTTGCCCATCTCAGCTCCTTGCATAGCCCCACTCGGGCATCACGAAGAGCCACTGCGCTGATGGGTAGCTCAACTGGCTGCGAGAGATGAAGCCAGAGAAGTATTGGCACAGCTCAGCACGCTGGTTGACGAGGCCGGAGAGGGTGTCAACAACATGCGGTGTTGGCTTGTAGCCGCGAAACATTTTGATGTTGACGTCGATCTTGTCGAGTGCGGCCTGCTGCTCTGGTGTGTAGCTGAGGGCAAACGGTGCGAGTGATTCGGCAATAGTGGCGTTAAGCATTGTGATACTCCAGCGGGTTAGTTGAATTGGTTGTCGTACATCTCGACCAGCATCGCGTAGTCGACGCCTTCTTCAGCGGCCACCTTGGCCGCCGCGTTGGCAAAGTCCCAGCCCCCATCAATGAGGGTGTTCAGTCTCTCGAGTGCAAAAGCAATGTCGCTCATGTCAATCTCCTTTCTACGGTTTCAGTATATCACAACTGTGAAGTATTTCAAAAAGGTTTTGGGTTGGCCATCACGGCGTTGAATCTGTCGCTGCCGATGCGGCTCACGAGCCCCTCGAGGTCGCCGACAGCGCACTGTCTGGCCAAGCTGAGGGTGAAGCCACGGCTGGAGCAGGGCACGCCCTTGTAGCTGCCGTTGACGGTGAGGATCTTGGCGCCGCTCTTGGGGTCGCTCACGATCCACACGCCGGTGGAGTTTTTGGTCAGCGCCAGCTTGTAGGTCTCGGTGCCGGCGATGAAGATCAGCGGGCTGTATGCGGTCTCGACAAACTTGCCGTCGCGCAGTGCCATTTGGAAAGTGGGTTTCTTAGCCATTGTGATACTCCGGTTTAAGCTGCTTGCTTGGCTGCGTAGTAGTCAGCCACGCGTTGTTTGATGTCGGCCCAGTTGGCCACATTGCGCGCTTGCTGTTCGCTGACAGCCTTCTCAGTGCAGCGCACCGCGTTCTTCTCGAGGGTTGCGTAGAAGTCGCCGAAGATGGTGGTGGTCACGACGCTGCCGTTGACGAAGCCGATGCTGGCTGCTGTCACGAGCTGACCGCGATCGTTTTTCCAAGTGGATACATCGAGGCGGGCAGTGCGGCCATTCAGCTCAAAGTCTTCGTAGCTGTTGGCCTTCCAGCTCTTGTCGCCAAACTGTTTGCGGCGGAGGTAGGTTTGAGGGATTGCATTCATTTCGGACTCCTGTCGTGTCCAAGAATCCGCTTGGCCGGTGTGGTCATCAATCAACCACGACTCCACTATATCACAATTGTGAAGTCATGCAAGACAGGAAATATAACCCCTGTGAATTACTCGGGTATTATGATGCGGTGCGGGAAAGCACTTACTTGGAGGTCATTGCCTTGGCTGCTGCGATCAGTGCGGCCTGAGCTTGAGGGTCCATGTTTCGGAAAGCCTCCAACAGGTCTCGCTCTGAGCGTTTGCCGACGATGTTCATCTCGAATGGCTCGCCAGCGCCGGACATGATCCAGTCGGGGTTCGCTTGCAGCGCAGCGGCTAGCTTGAGAAGCGTTGGCGCGCTGGGCTTGCGCGATGAATCGGTCACCAGATTGCTGATGGCCGCCTGTGTCACCCCGACCTTTTTTGCCAATTCGACCTGCGTGTATTTGCGCACTTCAATGAGGTAGCGCAGCCTATCGCCAATCGAAAGTCGCTCAAAGTTTTTCGTCATCGGAAAAGATTGCCCAATGTGGGGGTTTTCAAACCACCATCACAAGAGTTATACTGTTAGGACTTGTACTTACCAGAGCAGCTTATGAAATTCGACAAACTAATCGCCCATTTCGGGTCTCAAGTGGCGGCAGCCGACGCGATCGGTGTGACCCAGCCCACGCTATCCAACTGGAAAAAGCGCGGGAATATCCCTCATCTACAGCAGCTCCGCATCGAGCACGCCACCAAGGGCAAGCTCAAGGCCGAGCCGCACATCCTGAAACGCAAAGTATCACGGGTGTGAACTTCACGCAAGTGAAGTGTTTGCTCCGTACAACTACCTACTTTTTGCGTTTGCAATATCACATTGCTTAATTGACTGGGCCGCAGGGCGGCCACCCTTTCGAGTTTTCGTCTTGTTCTCGAGCGCGGCCCAGTCCCCTTCCAATACAAGACTTGCAGTTGAAATAACAAGACGATGACAAACCCAAATGAAAACCAAAACGAATCAAGCCTGACAGAAGAGCAGAAGACCCAGATCGAGCATGCGTTTGCTTATGTGCAGCGTGGCTGGAACCTAGTCATGATGCCGATGAAGACGAAGGGTCCGAACCACCCCGGTTGGAACGCGCCGAGCGAGCTCGTCAACACGCCTGACAGGATCATTAAGAAGCTGGCGCAGGGTCCGCAGAACATGGGCCTCGTGCACCAGCCATCGGGTACCGGTGCGATCGACGTCGACGACGAGGCATGGGCCCGTCACATCCTCGAGGAGTTCGGTCTCGACTACGACGAGATCATGGACTTCGGCCTTCGCATCAAGTCCAAAGCGAACCGCGACAAGGCAATCTTTGCTGGCGTGCCAGCCGACATGCCGCTGCTGAAGATCTCTTGGCCAAAGCAGGACGCAAAGAGCCCCGTCGATCGGTTCACGATCATCGAATTCCGTGCCGGTCCAAACCAAGATGTGCTGCCACCGTCATTGCACCCAGACGGGCACAACTACACATGGGCAGAGGGCAAGGCTCCGTGGGACTTCGACGAGTTGCCAGAGATCCCAGCGAAGCTGCTCGACTTCTGGCGCACGTTGGCGGACAAGAACAGCGGCCTTCGTGAAGAGATCGACAACTTGTGCCCATGGAAAAAGATGCATAGCGGTCGACGCTATGTGCAGGCCAGCCGTGCGGTGAGTGGTGAGCACACAAACATCATCGGTGCATATAACAATGCTGTATCCATCGAGGACATGCTCACCCAGTCCGGCTACCGGCAAAAGGGCAAGCGTTGGCTTTGCCCCAGCTCGAGCACAAAGATCCCCGGCGTCGTTGTCTTTCATGACCAAGAGCACCAGCGGTGCTACAGCCACCATGGCAGCGACCCGCTGGCAGACGGTTACGCGCATGACGCATTCGACTTGTTGTGCATGCTGCAATACAACGGCGACATCAAGTCAGCCCTCGACGAGGCGGCCAAGGTTGCAGGCGTCGACCGCCATGCACCCAAGCGTGAGCCTGATGTGACGATCGACTTGAGTGCAGCCCTCGAGGCTCAGGCCAAGCGTAAGGCGGTCAAAGAAAAGCCCGACCAAGTTGCAGTGGCAAGCTCATCCAGTGAGCCTGTGGTGTTGCAGCCAAAGGCCATCGACGATGAGCCGGTGTACGACGTCCCAGACTACCCAGCTCACTTGCTCAAGGCCGGCGGGATCGTGCAGCAGATCACCGACTGGATCCTGCAAACAGCTCAGAAGCCTCAGCCCATCCTTGCGTTGGCGGCAGCCCTCAGCGTGGTGGGCACGGTGCTTGGCCGCAAGGTTGCCTCGAGCACTGGCCTTCGGACCAACTACTACCTCGTCGGCGTGGCCGGCACATCAGCCGGCAAGGACCATTCTCGCAAGTGCGTGAAGGTGCTCTTTCAAGCTGCGGGCATGAACGACTTGCTCGGCGGTGAAGAGATCGCCTCGGGGCAGGCCTTGTTGGCCAGAGCAGGGGATCACCCGGTGAGCCTGTTTCAGATCGACGAGCTGGGGCTGATGCTCAAGGCCGTTTCGACGAAGGGCGCCGGCCCACACTTGGCCAGCATCATCACCAACCTGATGAAGCTCTTCAGCTCAGCCGGGACGATCTACAACGGGACAGAGTACGCGGACCGCAAGACCAAGGAACGCAAGGACATTGCCTACCCTTGCGTAACGTTACATGGAACGACAACGCCAGAGACATTGTGGCCAGCCCTCGGCAGCCAAGATGTGGTGAGCGGCTACCTGAACCGGATGATCCTGATGTTCGTCCCCGACCGCCGTGTGCCAAAGCAGTATGTGGGCATCGGCCAGCCACCGGCTGCCGTGGTCGAGTGGATGAAGGCTGCGCGGGAGATGCAGTGCGGGATCCTCGGCCTCGATCCAGCGAGCCCGATCGAGATGCCGTTTGCCGGCATGGCCGGCCAGATCTTCCGTGACTTCGACGAATGGGTCGAGGACCACATGGAAAAGGTCAAGGCGAAGGGTTTGGCGCCTTTGTGGGGGCGAGCATGGGAGCATGCCGCAAAGATCGCTCTAGGCCTCGCCTGTGCCCGCTATGACGCCCAGACGCTCAAGCAAGTGGCCAGCGGTGGTGGACTCGAGATCGATCAGACCAGCGCCCAGTGGGCCGTGGACTTCGTCAAGTTCACCATGGGCATTCAAGAGAACCAAGTCGCCACCCGAATGGGTGACAGCGACTTCGATCGCTGGTGCCAAGAGGTGCTGCGTGTGGTCAAGCAGGGTGGAACGGCTGGACGCACGGAAGCCGAGTTGAGCCGATTCAGCCGCCAGTTCAGAGCACTCGAGCCGCGGCAACAAGACAGCGTGATGGACTCATTGAAGCGCCGCGAAGCGGTGCAATTGGTTCAGTACAAGCCAGCAAGTGGACGAGGCAAGAGCCGGATGTCGTGGGTGGCTGTTGAGTTTGCGCCATCACCAGAAGAGACAGAAGAGACTAAAGAAGGAGACGTTAAAGAGACTTAATGCAACGGTGCTGTCGTCGGCGGAAAGCCGCATGGCTGTTGGGTTTCACTGATATAGGAATATAAAATAATAATAATATATTTTTTATATATCTTATAAGAGAGACCCCCTCCTAAGTACCCCGTCGCGTTTTGTTTTTGTTGCTGTTGTTAAGAAGTAGACGAATTGACACTACAATCGCAACAACATCAACAACGGAGAAATTTAGATGTACTGCACACACTGCAAATGCGATTCATGCAAGGCGCTTCGCCTTGCTTCAGGTAGCTACAGCCGAGTCGAAGAGGATGCGCTTCGCGTGATCATTCGCTCTGGTGAAAGTGGCATGACGTTGCCTGAGCTGACGCGATACTCGCGTCCATTCAGAACCTTGGATCGTGAGCAACAAGCGTTGCTGCTTGATCGATTGGAGGCAGAGGGTAAGTTGATCAAACATCGTTTCCCAGCGTCTGGTCGCGGCAAATGGCGAGATGCTTACCTCGCAGTATCACAATGATGTAGAGGGGAACCATGTGAAATTTCATGATGTGCAAAACGTTACTGTGACGCTAGGCGCCTCGAAAGGGCGATCGTGGTGTCTCGAGTTGCCTTGGCCAGCCAAGGAGCTCAGTCCAAATTTCCGTGGCCACTGGTCCACGGTGGCGAAGGTCAAGAAGGCCTACCGCCTCAAGTGCTCACAGCTTGGCTTGGCCAGCGGGCTGAATCTCGCGCCCAAGGATCCGACCTCGGTCAATGTGCACCTCAAGTTCTGCCAGCCCGATCGTCGCGGCAGGGACTGGGACAACATGCTCGCGTCGATGAAGTCCGGCCTCGATGGCTTGGCCGATGCGATGGGCGTGGACGATCGCAAGTGGCGGGTGGCCTTCGATGTGGCCGACGACCCGGTCAAGCACGGCATGGTGCTGGTGACGGTGGAGGTGGCGGTATGACGCAAGGAACAAAACTACTTGGCGTCATCGACCTCGACTCGATCGAACCCCTGACCATCGAGGAGCGCAAAGCGCTGAGCCTCGCGTCAATGGCCTGCCTGCTTGAAGACGGTCACCTCGGCAAGTTGGGTGCGCTCATCAGTCGATACGAGGCTGCCGTTGAAGCGGCCGTTGAAGCAGAGCGCAAGGCGTGCGCTGAGCACTACCTTGCCTTGTATCGCAATGCAAGCGAGCGTCGAGAGTTTGAGCTGAAGATCTTGCGCGAGCGCTTCGACCAGTTGATGACGAACTTCGTGCAATCGCAAATCAACCCTCCGGTGAAGCTGATGGCCGATGGCGAGAGCTTCGAGGCCGGCAGAGTGATGGAGTGCGAGGCGTGCAAAAAGGAGCTCGAAACGTTTCGTCAACAACACGCCGAGGCGCACAGATCCACCTCGGTGATCTTCGATGTTTTGTTGCGGATCAGCGATATGACCGACCTCGGCGGTGAGGTGGCTGAGTACGAAGATGTGCTCGAGGCGGTCAAGCGCATTGCGCCTACTGAGCGCGAAGCGTGCGCCGCCATGGTTGAAGAGTACATAAAGGAAACTGAAAACATGGAGGCTCGCGGCTGCTTGGCGTCTGTGGCCCATGACATTCGAGCAAGGGGGCAGCAATGACTTACGACGACATCATCAAGATGGCAAAGCAGCGCAAGGTGCGCCTCGTTGTCTGCGACGGGCACGTGCGCAGCGCGACGGATGGCCAGCTCCACTACATCGGGCCAATGACGCTGCTTGACCTTTACGGCATACCGCCAAGCGTGCCATTCGTTACTTACCCATCACGCAGGGATGAGTTCTGCGGGTGGCGTGATGAGCCAAACGACATTCGCTTGTATCCGATGCGCAATGGAAATTACAGCCTTGAAGGCGCGGCAACTCGAGCAGGGGTGCAGCAATGACCTTGACAATCATCATTGTGTTGTTGGCAATCTTTTTCGACGAGGCGTGGCTCGATGACTGAAGATGCACGCTCACTACTCACATTGCTCGGTTTGATCTTTGGCTCTGTCGCTGTGGCTTTGCTTGTGGTCGCCGGATATTTTTTCTATTGCTTCAAAGGAGACCGCTGTGAATGAATGCAAACATCGATGGGTTGAGAGCAACTTCGCAAAGAGGTATCGCAAGCCCAACGAGTACATGTACCACTGCACGCGCTGCTACGAGTGCCGCTTCGCAGTGTTGATCGGGACGCCTGCATGACCTACGGCTGCCACAACAGAGCCGAATACCGAGCAGGCTACAAGGTACAAGACGGGCACTTCGCTGCGGGGCGGGAGCGCATCGATCGCATGGACTGGGTGCCGCACCGCTTGACGCGCGATTGCCAGTACACGATCACAGAACTAGGACGGGTCGACCCCAAGTGTGTTGGCTGCAAGTGGAGGGTCGCGCAGTGATTCGACTAGAACCAGAGTGGGTGGGCGAGCTCGTGGGCATGTGCTCCAAGGATGATTGGTCCGACACGACTTCCCCGCTCGACTACCCGACCGTCAGCCCGATGTTCAAGAAGCTCATCCCCAACATGGCCGAGACCGACGATGTCACGGGCTACAGCAGCGCCGAGCTGTCGGCCTGCAAGGCTGGGCTTGAGTGGCTGAGCAAGAACCACCCAGAGGAGTACCGCGCACTGGCATGGGAGTTCCAGCCGTGGAAGCGCAAGGTCATCGACAAGCACGAAGACCACCACGCGCTGGTGCTGTACGCCGGCAGATTGCTGGCGAAATTCATCGACGCTTGTTGTGGGTAAAACTTCACAATGGTGATATACTGATCCGAATGCGATTTTGCATTGCTTCATGGAGACCGACATGACAACACGCCAACAGGCCGAGCCATCCGTGGCTACCCAGCGCGTCGTAGCCGCTGGCACGACGACAGGCAGCTACAAACCCACATGGGCGCCACTGCGACCCGGTGCCGATCAGCACGAGCAGATCCCCTCATTGCGCGCTGGAAAGCGCCAGTACCGCGACGGACGCAGGGAGCTCGCATGAATATCGAACAAATCCCAGAAGTGATCGAGCTGTCCGAAAAGGTGGAGGAGCGACTTGTCAAAGAGATCGCGAACCTGATCGACGCACGCGATGTTCCATTCGCTATCGCCGTGTACACCTCCGCGCTCAGTCGTGTGATCGGCTCAGCCATCGCGCTGAGCAAGAGCGAAGAGCTGCGCAACGCATCGCATCGAGCCGTCAGCGGAATGATCGGTGTTGCGATTAAACATGCCAGTGCGACCTATGCCGCTGACGAGGCGATCGAGAAAGCGAGCAACGCATGACAGTCTGGCCATTCCCCACAACACCGAACCCGCTGGACCGCCGTGACGGTGTGCAGCCTCGATACAACCCAGCCAACGACGAGGACGCACCGCTATGACCGAATGGATCTTGATCACAATGCTTTGCACCCGCTCGTGCATTCCGCAATATGCCGAGGTGATGCCAACAAAAGCTGCGTGCGAAGCGCGAATCGTTGACAAAGGCGGAAAACTGAGTCAGCCATCGCACTACTGCGTTCCGCGCATCAAGGAGGCCGCATGAGATTCAACGAAAACTACATCGCGGTCGGCGTCACTGCGAACGACGAGGGCACGAAGCAGGGCGTGGTGGTTCACTGCGGCGGCCTTGGCAAGTTCACGATGGACGAGCACATGGCGCGCAAGGTTGCCGACGACATCCTGCGCAATGCCAACTACCTGTGGCCAGCGCCGGAGGCTGAGAAGTGACGAGTCATCTATCGCTTGGCGATCGCCTGCGCAAGCTGCTGCTGGATAACCCGCTCGGGTTATCTGTGCCGCAGATGTCGAAGCTCGACGGCACACCGATGGACACGATCATGGGTGCGCTGTATCGCAACTATGGGTTCTACATCGGTGGCTGGCAGAAGGCCGACACCGGCAAGTACCGCGCACTCTGGTGCGTGGTGCGTGTGCCGATGAGTGCGCCTCGACCCGTCGAGTACGCAGAGTGCCTCGACACCAAAGAAGCGATCAAGCAACGCAAGATGGCCGAGTTCAAGGTGCGCCAGCACGAGCAGCGTGAGCTGCGCAAGAAGGCCAACGAGCAGCTCAAAGCGCAGCGCGAGATCGAGAAGCTGGCAGCAAAGCAGCGCAAGGCTGAAGCGAAGCTACTGCGCCAGAAGATGAAAGAAGAGGAGCGCGCCGCACGCAAGGCCAAGGCCGCAACGATTGCTTGGCAGCCACCGATCGAAGACGACGGCGACACAACGACAATCAGAACGCGGTGGGTGACGCCACCGCCATGGGCACAGGGGGCGAGAACATGAGCGCGAAGAAATGCAATGTGTGCGAATGCGATTTCAATATTGAGTCAGAGGGCGGCGTCGAAGGTAACTTCGGCGTACTCGAGGTTGCCTTTTGCCCCACCTGCTATGTGTGCATGTGCGACATGGTCAATGATGGGCGTCAATGGGTTGAGCTGACGGATGAGGGGATGAAGGCTCTGGTTGATCAGGCCAGAGAGGTTCCGGTAGAAGTTCCCTGTCCTGACTACAACGAACGCTTGCTGACTTTGGCAAACAACAAACTCAGGGAGCTCAACGCATGATCGCCCTCGGATGGCGCAAGCGCAAACCAAAACGGAACAACGAACCAAGCAAGGAAAAGCAATGAGTGACGGCGGCAAAGGCGACACGCAGCGCCCAACAAATCACAATGCATATACCGAGGCGCACGAGCGCATCTTCGGCAAGCGCCCACCGTGGTATGTGCAACGCGATAATCGCGAGCAGAGCAAACAGCAAGAGCAGCAAAAGAAGGAGCCATCATGACCACACCAGCACGCACCGTATTCGAGAGGCTCTACGCTGAGATGGGACTGACGGCCAACGACGCAGCTTGGCTCGTCTTCTTGTCCGGCTGGAATGGCGCACTCGAGCGAGCTGCATCGCAGATGCAGGACAACTTCACCACACCGTTTGGCGAGGACACGGTCGACAGCTTCGCCGTATTCGTGCGGGATCAACGCGAATGATCGACAAGCTCAACCCCAAGGAGCTCACCGCCAAGAAGGGCTTCCGCTCGCGCAAAGAAGACGCCATGACTGGCGCCGATCGACAGCGCAAGTGGCGGCTCAAGAACGGTGGCCGCAGCGTGAGCTACTACGCTTCGCCGGCGGTGGGTGCGTCGATGATCTACCTCAAGAAGGAGTGGGGCATGGAGACCAATCAGCAGGTGATCGACGCCGCGCTGAGGTTTCTGACGCTATGCACAAGGCAAGGACTGCAACGTTTGCCGCAATCGATTGACGACTGAACTATCACAATGGTATAGTCCGCCTCGGATAACTCCGCCCATTCGACCCGCCTCTTGGCGGGTTTTTTGTTTTACGAGCCCCTGCCAACTGCGTCAATTGAATCGTCTCCCAAGAGGCAAAGAAGGCAAGGGGTTCACCCTTTGGAGATCGCCATGTACGGCAAAGGAATCATCGGCAGAGCCAAGTCGCAAGGCTTGTACGCCAACATCCACGCCAAGCGCGAGCGTATCGCCGAAGGGTCCGGTGAGCGCATGCGTTCGCCCGGTGACAAGGGTGCGCCGAGCGAGAAGGCTTTCAAGGACTCGGCCAAGACGGCCAAGAAGTGAGGCGACCATGGGCATCATCTATCGCGGCATGCAGTTCGGCGGATACAACCAGCCAAAGCGCACGCCAAGTCACGCCAGCAAATCGCATGTGGTGTTGGCCAAGTCCGGCGACAAGGTCAAGCTGATTCGCTTTGGCCAGCAAGGTGTGAGCGGATCGCCCGATGGATCGAAGCGCAATGAGGCATTCAAGGCCCGCCATGCGCAGAACATAGCCAAAGGCAAGATGAGTGCGGCCTACTGGGCTGACAAGGTGAAGTGGTGAAATCAAGCAGCAAATCAAACAAACCCGGCACGGCACTGCACAAAGTGCCAGAGCGCACGGCTGCCGAGCAGCTCCGCGCCGATGTGCTGGCCGTCGCCGATACGGTCTTCGACCGCTATGTTTGGGGCGAGTCGTTCCAAGCGATCGCCGACAGTTTGCCGTTTGAGATCCAAGGCTGGAAGCTGCGTCAGATCCTGATGGACAGCAAGGAAACCAGCGAGCGCTATGCCACGGCTGGCATCGAGCGCGCTCACAACTTGGTCGACGCTGCGCTCGACTATGGCCGCCGCGCAGCAGCGATTGGCGACGCGTCTGGCTTCAAGGTTGCGATCGACACCAACCTCAAGGTCGCCGCCAAGCTCAACGCTTCGGACTATGGCGACAAGTCCAAGGTCGAACTCACAGGCGCCGGTGGCGGCCCCGTGAAGCTGCTGGCCATGACCGATGAGGAGCTGATGAAGATCGCAGCTCAAGGTCTCAAAGAGGAGCTCAAGAAGTGACGGTCGATCCGGCAGCCGCAGCCAACGAGCTTCTGGCGCGCCGCAAGGCACGCGAGTCGTTCACGCATTACTGCGCCTATCGGCTGCCAGAAGACATGCACATGGCCCCGCACCATGTGATGCTGACCGAGGCCTTACGCGAGATCGAATCCGGCGAGAACGATCGCCTGCTGGTGATGATGCCACCCGGCTCCGCCAAGTCCACCTACGGTTCAGTCTACTTTCCCGAGTACTTTGTTGGCCGCAACCCGCAGCTATCCGTCATCGCTGCATCGCACACTGCTGAGCTGGCCGAACGATTCGGTCGCCGCGTGCGCAATGGTGTCGATGATGTCTCATTCAAGAACCTATTCAATGTCACGCTCGCACCAGACAGCACAGCCGCTGGCCGGTGGGGTACCAACTTCGGTGGCGAGTACACCGCCGTCGGTGTTGGCGGATCCGTGACCGGACGACGCGGTGACTTGATCATCGTCGACGACCCCGTCAGAAGCCGCGAGGACGCCGATAGCGAGCGCGTTCGCGAGAAGACATGGGATTGGTGGGTCAACGACCTTTTAACGCGTCTGAAGCCCGGTGGTCGCATCGTGGTGATCATGACCCGCTGGCACGAGGACGATCTGGCTGGCCGATTGCTCGAGCGTGAACCGCAGCGATGGAAGGTCATCAAGCTGCCGATGATCGCCGGCGACAACGATGTGCTTGGCCGCGAACCCGGCGAGCGCCTGTGGCGTGAGTGGTTCACCGACGAGATGGTGCGCCAAGCGCAGCAAGACCCACGCTCATGGATCTCGCTCTACCAACAAGAGCCACGCCCCGCAGAGGGCGCCGAGTTCAAGCGTGTGTGGATCAGCCGATTCAACAACGCACCCAAGAAGATGAACAAAGTCATCTTGGTTGACCCCGCAGGTGACCCGCAAACCGCAGCCGGCAAACGCAAGAAGTCTGACCGCACGGTGATGTGGGTGGTCGGCCTCGCGTCAGACGGCAATGCATTCTTGGTCGACGGCATCATCGATCGACTCACGCTCACGCAGCGTGCAGACAAGCTATTCGAGCTGCACAAGAAGCACAAACCCATGCAGGTCCGCTACGAGCGCTACGGGATGATGGGCGACATCGCGCACATCCACCACGAGATGGAGCAGCGCCAGTACCGATTCAAGATCACCGAGGTGGCCGGCGCCGTTGAAAAGAACGCACGCATTCGTCGCCTCATTCCGTGGTTCGAGGGTGGGCGCATTTGGTTCCCGCAGCAGATGAACTACACGGATGTGCAGGGTCACCCGCACGAGCTCATTCAAGAGCTCATCGAGGTTGAGTACGCCACGTTCCCTGTCGGTCGATACGACGACGGCATGGATTGCTTGGCACGACTGGACGAGCCATCGCTCACGCTGCCATGGCCCGACGAAGAGGACGAGCAAGCAGTCATGGCGCAGGCCGTGCATTGGCAGGTTTTAGATGAAGTAACAGGATATTGATATGAACAATCCAACAGACTTTCCACAAGAAGTGGCGATGATGGTCGGCGATCAAGTCATGACCGCAGAGCAGTACGACGAAATGCAAAAGCAAGAGGTCGAAAAGCTCAGCGGCATGTTCGTCAAGATGCGCGACGAGTGGGTGCAGCACCGCTCCACCAACGGTGTCGAGAAACGCTGGCGCCGCAACGCACAGCTCTACTGGGGTGAGAAGACCGAGAGCACGGGCGAGTTTGAGAACACGCTCCGCAACGGCCCGCCCGCCCGCAAGGCGCAGGACGGCAACCGCTCTCGAGTGGTGATCAACATCGTTCGCCCGAAGGTCGACCAAGCCGTGGCTCGCATGTGCGAGATCTTGTTCCCCGTCGACGATCGCAATTGGGGCATCAAGCCCACGCCGATCCCCGAGATGGCCGGCATGTCCAAGGACAACCGCGAAACCGTGGACCCAACCACACGCCAGCCTACGGGCTTCACCGTGGCAGAGGAGGCCAAGGCCATTGTTGAGGCCGCCAAGGAGGCGTCAGAGGGCATGGAGCGCTCGATCGACGATAGCTTGACTGAGTGCAAGTACAACGGCGAAAGCCGCAAGGGCGTCGAGGACGGTGTGCGCTTGGGCACCATGGTGATGTATGGCCCGTTCCCCGCGCGCCAAACCAGCAAGGTGTGGACGCCCCTGCCGGACGGCACGCAGATGCTTCAGATCAACGAGTCCGTCGTGCCGGCGTCTTGCCGCCTCGATCCATGGGACACCTTCTTCGACCCAGCATGCGGCAACGACCACCAGCGTGGCCGAGGCTTTTACTTCCGCCGCAATGTGACACGCCGCGAGATCCGCCAATTGGTGGGCTTACCCGGCTTCAACAAGGACGCACTGCGCGAAGTACTGCGCCAGCCGCCCAACCGCTTGCGCGTGTCTGAGCAGCGTGTGCTGCGCGACACCGTGAAAGAAGACAGCTACGAGATGTGGACCTACCACGGCGAGATCGAGCCGGAGGAAATGGAATCCATCTCCAGCCAAATGGAAGGCGATCCATTGAAGGACGTCAGCTTCGGCGTGCTGATCATGATCAACGACAAGATCGTCGGCGCCATGGAGTCATGGGTCGCTGACAAGACCTTGCCAGTCGATGTGTGGTGCTGGCGCAAGTCTGACGACAGCCCATACGGCTACGGCTTGCCAGACGAGCTCGAGCACCAACAGCGAGTGGTCAACAGCGCTTGGCGTCAGGTGATGGACAACGGACGCACTTCGCTTGGCGGCCAGATCGTCATGAAGCGAGGCATGGTTGTTCCGCAAAACGGTAGCTACGAAATCGTGCCCAACAAGATCTGGCTGGCCAAGGACGATCTCGACGATGTGAGCAAGGCCTTCAGCGTGTTCGAGTTCAACAGCCACCTCAACGAGCTGTTGGCCATCGCCAATGCAGCCATGCAGTTCGCCGACGGTGAGGCCAACATGCCCCAGCTTATGGGCGGCGAGAAGGGCACAGCACCCGAGACTGTCGGCGGCATGGTCATGCTCTACAACAACGCCAACACCGTGCTGCGCCAGCGCGTGAAGCTATTCGACGACGGCATCACTCGACCACACATCAGCCGCTACTACGACTGGAAGATGGCCAACGATCCAGATCCAAAGATCAAGGGCGACTTCGAGGTCGACGCACGCGGATCCACCGCGCTGATCGAGCGCGACATCCAGAACCAAGCTCTGCTGAACTTGGCCAACATCACCAACAACGCACGCTACGCACCGCACCTGCGCGAGCGCGATGAGCTGAAGGCGATCCTCAAGGCATTCAAGATCAACCCAGAGGAGATCATGAAGCCCGAAGATCAGGTTGAGCAAGAGCAGGCCGCAGCCGCAGAGCAGGGCGCACCGCAAGACCCCCGCGTCGCGTCAGCTCAGATCAAGGCCGAGGTCGACATGGCCAAGATCGAGGACGGCAAGGAGGCTCGCGCATTGCAGGCTCAGCAGATCCAGTACAACAAAGAGCGCGAGCAGGGCGAGTACGAGATCGCCATGACCGAGGCCTCGATCAACCGCGACACGGCGCTCTTGAAGATGGATCAGGACGCCACGCTGACCCGCGAAGAGATCGCATCACGCGAGCGACTCGAGGCGCTGAAGATCGACAACGAGCGCCAGCTATTCAACGCAGAGGCTGCGATCAAAGTAAATCAAGGTAGTGGCATTTAATGTCTTGCACGCCCTATCACAATGATGTATTATTCGCCTCGGGTCAGTGTCACTTGTGGCATCTGGCCTTTTTCATTTGGGTTTTTTCATGATTGCCATTTAAGGGGCGCTCTCCGACGGGGCGCCCCTTTTCTTTTGGAGACGACGTTTGAAACTTGAGGACTTTCGCTCTTCCACTTGGAAGCGACTTTCGCAGCACATTGATGAGCGCATCGATGAACTACGAAAGTTGAACGACAACCCGTCGTTTGACGAAAAGAAAACAGCCGGCATTCGAGGTGGGATTGCCGAGCTGAAAAGAATTCTGGCCCTCGCTGAAGAGGCGAGCGCCAGTCCCGCAGTCGACCCCGGAGAACTATCTGGCGTTGGCGACACCATCGGTCAGCAATGACCACAAGTAAGTGAGACGCACAAACATGCAAGTACAGGAAAAAGTCAACCCGACAGAAGAAGCACAGAAGATCTGGGACCAAATCGAAGCAGAGGAAACTGGCCGCGCGCAGCCAGCTCCAAGCGACGAAGGTCTCCCAGAGGACAAGCCCGCCGACGCCCAAGCCAACGATCCCGCACCCGCCCCAGAGGCCGATGCAAACAAGGACGATGACAACAAGGCGCCAACGAGCGAGCAGATCCTTCTGGATCGGATCTCAGGACTTGAGTCAATGCTTGGCCAAGTCACGCAACGTCTGCGGAACGCCGAGGGCCATATCGGTGGTCTGGGTAGCCAACTGAAGCAACAGCAACAGGTGGCAGCACAGGTCGCCGCAAAGGGTGGCGATGCGCCGAGCGCGAGTGAAATCCGCGACGCACATCAAAGCCCCGCAAAAATGGAAGCCCTCAAGAAGGACTATCCCGAATTCGCAGACGCGATGGAATCAGCGCTGAACGAGCGACTGGGTTCGCTTGAGCAACAGCTCAAGCAAGCTCAGCAGCAACCTCAGCAACCTGCTGGCGTAAGCCAAGAGGAGATCCAGCGCTTGCGAGCCGAGATGGCCGTCGAGGTTCGGCACCCGGGTTGGCAGGATCGTGTACAGACGCCCGAATTCACTGGCTGGCTTAACCGCCAACCACGCGAGGTTCAGATGCTTGCGGCGAGCGAAAGCCCGCAAGACGCAGTTCGATTACTCGACCTGCATGCCGAAGCGACGAAGGCGGTGTCGTCACAAAGAAACCAGCGACTGTCTGCTGCGGCGGCAATCCCCTCTGGTCGCTCTGGCTCCCAAGTCAGAGGCAAGGCTGTAGAGGACATGTCACCGGAGGAGTACTGGAGCTACCTCGATCAATTGGACAAGCAAAAAGGTAACTAACCATGCAAACCTATTCCTTAGTTCCCTCGCGGAACCTCATCATGGCCGAGCGCGAAATGCTCAAGCACGCCATGCCCATCAAAGTTTTGAGCACCTTCGGCACTCAAAAACAAATCCCTCAGAACAAGACTGACACCGTGGTGTTCCGTCGCGCTCTGCCTATCGACGCTGGTTCAAACGGCGCGCCTAGCATCACCACTAGCAACTACCTGTTGCAAGAAGGTGTGACTCCCGGCTCACGCACGATCGCCTACCAAGACGTTCAAGTGACCGTGCAGCAGTACGGCGTGTTGATGAAGCTCTCCAGCAAAGCTGAAGCCATGTACGAGGATGACATCCCCGGCGACATGGTGAAGTTGGTTGGTGAGCACATGGCCTCCATCGAAGAGTTGATCTCTTACGGTGTGGTCCGTGGTGGCACCAACGTGGTGTACGCAAACGGCTCTGCTCGCAATGCCGTGAACACCGCCATCACCTTGAACAAGCTGCGTCAAGCTGCCCGTCAGCTCGAAGCCGCTCACGCTCACTTGGTGACTGAGAAGTTGGCTGCCTCCGTGAACTACGGTACCAGCGCCATCGAACCCAGCTACTTGGTGTTCATCCACACCGACATGGAAGCTGACTTCCGTAACTTGACTGGCTTCGTGCCCGTCGCCAAGTACGGTAGCCAGAAGCCCGTGCACGAGCGCGAAGTCGGCGCCGTGGAGCGTTTCCGTATCGTGACCAGCCCCTACTTCAAGCCTTTCTTGGCTGCTGGTGGCTCGATCACTGCCGGTACGTTCCTGTCCAACGGTGGCACTTCTGGCACCACTGCTGACGTCTACCCCTGCATGGTGGTGGCACAAGAGGCATGGGGCCAAGTGGCATTGAAGGGCATGGGCGCAATCCAGCCTATCTACTTGCCTGCAAAGCAAATCACTCACGCCAACCCCATGGGTCAATTCGGTTACGTGGGCGCCAACTTCTACAAGAACGCTGTGCGCTTGAACGAAAACTGGATGGTGCGTGTCGAGGCCGCCGCGTCTGGTCTGTGATGACTGAGGGGCTTCGGCCCCTCATCTCTCGCAACTCTCTTCTTAAGGAAATAAATCATGTCTGATAACCAGTCTCTCAATCGCGGTCTGACCATGGCGCTCAACAGCGGCGCCTTGGCTGAAGGCACAAACGCGAACACCATCCAGATCGCAACCGCGATCAACTATGTCATCGATGGCCGCTTCTACTCGAAGTCCATCACTGACAACATCGCCATCAGCTACTCTGGTCCATCCGTGTACCAAGCTGCTGCCGGCGGTATCCAAGCTGTCAACGGTGGCTTCACCGGCGGCGTCAACGGCTCTACTCGCATCTACGGCATCTTCTTGGATACCGCCGGTGCTGTGTCGTTGCTGCCCGGTCCTATCGTTGATAGCGCTGAGTTGGCCGCTGGCCGCGTTGCTTTGCAGTGGCCTGATGCACCTGCTGGCGTGTGCCCCATCGGCGGTCTGCGTATCGCCGTGACTGCTGGTACCGCGTTCACTCCCGGCTCGACAGATCTGTCTGCCAGCGGCGTGACCGATACCTTCTACAACTTGGCAGACATCCCTGCCAACCCTCTGACTGCCTAATCGCAGTTGCCGGTGGCCACCTTCGGGTGGTCACCCCTTCTTAATTTTTTGGAGACCCAACCATGTCAAAGTCACCCGTCAATTCATACGAACGCAAGAAGACAGTCGACTCGAACGAAGTCGAGATCGTCGGCCAAGTGCAAAACGCACAAGAGGCGATGTCCGCCAAAGGCCATGAGATCGACACCGATCGCGTGATCAGCACCGATCAGCTCGACCAAGAAGTGTTCATGCGCGACGAGATGGAAATCATCTTGATGGAACCGAACAACGAAAACGAAGCTCAGTTCTGCGAGGTGAATGTCAACGGTGACTACCGTCTACTGCTGCGCAATGGCGAGCCCCAGAAGCTGCGCCGTTATCACGTTGCTGTATTGGCGCAAGCCAAGCAATCGCGTGTGCGCCAGAAAAAGATCATGAATCCAGACGGAAGCATGGGTTTTCAAGAAGACAACGTGCTCTCGCTGACCTATCCCTTCAGCGTGTTGCATGACCCCAACCCCAAGCAGGGCGCACCTTGGTTGCGTCAGATGCTCGCTAACCCAGTCTGATCATGAACTTCTTACAGCTCGCGCAGCGTTTGAGTGTTGAGTGTGGCGTGTCGGGCACTGGCCCGTCATCCACCATCAACCAGACCGGCATGAACGGCAAGCTCGTCAATTGGATCCAGAGCGCTTGGCTCGAGATCCAAGGCTTGCAGGATCAATGGGGCTGGATGCGTGAGCCGTTTGCGTTCAACACGGTGGCCAACACCGGCGACTACTTGCCGGCCGCGACCACCAACACAGTGACAGGCAACCTGCTCACTGACTTGCGCTTTTGGCACAAGGACACATTGCGCTGCCAGAAGGTCAGCATTGGTGTGCAAGACGAGCAGTGGCTCGTCGAGTGGGAATACCAAGTATTCCGCAACACCTACCGATTCAACTTGCAAACACCCGGTCGCCCCGTGGTGTTCGCGATCAAGCCCAACGGCAAGGCCGTGATGCTTGGCCAGATCCCTGATGACATCTACCAAATCAGCGGTGAATACCAATACCTGCCACGCTCGATGAGCGGTGACGCTGCCGAGCCAGAGATGCCCAACAGCGCGTTGCACATGATCATCGTCTACAAGGCCATGCAGTTCTACGGCTTCTACGAGGCAGCGCCCGAAGTACTCGAGCGCGGCAACGTCGAATACACCCGCCTCATGAGCCAGCTCGAGCGCGAGCAGCTCCCCGAAATCTATCTGGGCAACCCGCTCGCGTAAGGCAGGGAAATGGTCAAGTTTCCCCCAGTGAACTACGACCTGATCCGCCTCTCTGGCGGACTGGATCAAGTCACTCCAACGCTGTCGCTGCGCCCCGGCACGATGCGCCGTGCTGCCAACTTCGAGTGCTCGATCACCGGTGGCTACACACGCATCGCAGGCTATGAGCGCTTCGACGGTCGCCCAGCTCCATCGGCTGCGCTGTACAACGTGCTGACCATATCGGTCGCAAGCGCGATCGCCGTCGGCAACACCGTGGTTGGCCAGACTTCTGCGGCCACCGGAAAGGTGATCTTCGTCAGCGGCGGTACCGTGGTGGTCACCCGCCAGACTGGCGTCTTTGTCGCCGAAGAAGTTTTGAAAGTCGGCGCGACCACGGTCGGTGCAATCATCTCCATAGAGGGCACTGTCGCCGATGGATTGACCGACGCGACCTACAAGTCCCTTGCTGCGGATGAATACCGCGCCGACATCACCGTGGTACCCGGCTCGGGAATCATTCGAGGCGTCGCCTACTACAACGGCAACGTCTACGCTTGGCGCAACAACGCTGGCGGGACTGCGTTGGCCATGTACAAGTCAAGCTCCACCGGCTGGGTGGCTGTCACTCTTGGCATCGAGCTGGCGTTTGACGACGGCACAACCGAGATCGCCGAAGGCGCAACCGTCGTTGGCGGTACCAGCGGCGCCACGGGCGTCGTTCGCCGCGTGCTGGTGACTGGTGGCTCATGGGGTGGCACACCTCACGCCTCTGGTCGACTGATCTTCACCTCGGTGACTGGCACATTCCAAGACAACGAGCACATCAACGTGGGCGGTACCAAGTACGCATTGGCCAACGGCATCAACAGCCAAATGACTTGGTCACCTAATGGCCGCGTACAGCCCGTGGTGGCCAACTTTGGTGGCGGCCAAAACAATCGTCGCCTGTACTTCTGCGACGGCGTGAACCGCGCTTTTGAGTTCGACGGCACGTACCTTGTGCCCATCGCGACAGGTATGTCACCCGATGTGCCAACGCGGATCATCGCGCACAAGCAGCATTTGTTCTTGGCCTTTGGCCACTCGCTGCAATTCTCAGCGATCGGTGACGCATATGTTTGGGATCCGGTCTCAGGCGCCGGCGAGATCGCGATGAATGATGACATCACGAATCTGATCCAGTTGCCCGGTGATCAAACCAGCGGCGCCCTCGGCGTCTACACCGACAACGACACATCGATTCTGTACGGCAGCAGCGAAGCGGACTTCAAGCTGTCGAACTTCAACACCGGCACTGGCGCATACGCCTACACCGCGCAGAACATGGACCAGACTTATGCGCTGTCCGAGCGTGGTGTGATGGGCATGAGCACGACGCTGAACTTCGGCAACTTCTTGGCCAACTCGATGACGATGAACATTCGTCCATTCATTCAGGCTCGTCGCAACTTGGCGACCGCCTCGGTGGTGAACCGCGAGAAGGGTCAATACCGTTTATTCTTCAGCGACGGTGACGGCCTGTACATGACCGTGGCCAACGGCAAGTTGATTGGCTCTGCACCAGTGCAGTTCCCCGACCCCGTGCTGTGCGCATGCGAGGGTGGCAACGTCGATGGTCCAGAGGTGTCGTACTTCGGATCTGACACAGGCTATGTCTACACGCTGGACGCTGGCACATCGTTCGATGGCGCAAACATCCCCGCCAATATCACATTGGTGTACAACGCCATCAACTCGCCACGCATTTTGAAGCGTTACCGCCGCGCCAGCTTGGAGCTGACCGGCGACTCATACGCAGAGTTTTCGTTTGCATACGACTTGGGCTACCGCACGGCGGAGCTCGAGCAACCTGCCGATCAGGTTTATTCAAACGACCTGCGTGCGTCCTACTGGGACTCATTCACTTGGGACAACTTCGTCTTTGATGGTCGCGACCTGTCGCCTACCGAAGTCGAGGTGACTGGCACAGCGGAGAACATCGCGATCCGCATCTCGTCAGTGTCCAACCTGTTCAAGCCGTTCACGCTGAACAGCGCGATCGTTCACTACACAATGCGCCGAGGAATTCGATGAGCAACTCGTACTACAACCATTCCGCCTATCCAGCACCAAACGCACCCGGCTCCTCGGCTGCCCTGCGTAACGAGCTGGATCTTGTCACCGCTGGCTTTGCCAAGCTGCCAACGCTGGCCGGCAATGGCTACAAGGTGGCCATGATCAACGCCGCCGGCGACGCGCTGATTGCCTCGAGCGCACTACAAGCGTTGGCCATCACTGCCTCGACGATCGACAACACGGTCATCGGTGCGACCACCCGCGCAGCCGGTAGCTTTACCACGCTGAGTGCCAACAGCACGGTCAACCTTGGTAGCTCGGTGACCATCGGCGGTGGCGTGATCAACAACACGATCATCGGTGGCACGACCCCTGCGGCTGGCTACTTCACGACGATTAACGTCTCGAGCGGCTTCGTCGGCAACTTGACGGGTAATGTGACAGGTAACGTCACCGGCAACGTGACAGGCAACGTGACTGGCGATCTGGCCGGAAACGTCACCACAACGACCGGCACCAGCTCATTCAACAACGTGACCATCATCGGCACGTTGAACATGGACTCCGGTACCGCCGGCACGATCACCGGCCTGTCTACGCCAACCAATTCGAGCGACGCTGCCACCAAGGGCTATGTCGACACGCAGGACGCCCTCAAACTCAGCTTGGCCGGCGGCACCATGTCTGGTGCGATCGCCATGGGTACAAACAAGATCACCGGCCTCGGCGATCCAACGAACCCACAAGACGCTGCGACCAAGGTTTATGTTGACAGCGTGGCCCAAGGCCTCGACGTCAAGGGCAGCGTCCGCGTGGCCACCACGGCCAACATCACCCTGTCGGGTACCCAAACCATCGACGGCGTGGCTGTGATCGCTGGCGACCGCGTGCTGGTCAAGGATCAAAGCTCTGCGTCCACCAACGGCGTGTATGTGGTGGCGGCTGGCGGATGGTCTCGCTCGACCGACGCCGATGCATGGGCCGAGCTGCCCGGTGCTTTCTTCTTTGTGGAGGAGGGCACGACCAACGACAACTCTGGCTGGGTGTGCACGGTCTCCGCCGGCGGCACGCTGGGCAGTACCGCGATCACCTTCGAGCAGTTCTCTGGCGCAGGCCAGATCACCGCCGGCGCCGGCCTGACAAAGACCGGCAACACCATCGATGTGGTCACGGCCTCGAGCAGCCGCATCGTGGTCAATGCCAACGACATCGACCTCGCCACCACCGGCGTGACAGCCAGCACCTACAAGTCGGTGACGGTCGACGCCTACGGTCGCGTGACCGCCGGCACGAACCCCACCACGCTGGCCGGTTACGGCATCACTGACGCCTACACCAAGACCGAGATCGACACCGCGCTGGCGCTCAAGCTCAACCTGAGCGGCGGAACCATGAGCGGCAACATCGCCATGGGCAACAACAAGGTGACTGGCTTGGCCTCGCCTTCTGCCGGCGGTGATGCGACCAACAAGACCTACGTTGACTCGATCTTGGGCAGCGCGACGGCTGCGGCCACCAGCGCAGCGGCGGCTGCCACTAGCGAGTCAAACGCAGCCAATAGCGCCTCGTCGGCCTCTAGCAGCGCCTCCTCGGCCTCGACCAGTGCAACCAATGCCGCGAACAGCGCAACGGCTGCTGCGGCCTCGTATGACTCGTTTGACGACCGTTACCTCGGCGCCAAGTCTGTGCCACCTACCGTCGACAACGACGGCAATGCGCTGATCATCGGCGCCCTGTACTTCGACACGACGTTGAACTCCATGCGCGTGTGGACGTCTGGTGGCTGGATTGCTGCCGGCTCGTCTGTGAACGGCACAAGCCAGCGTTACAAGTACGTTGCCTCTGCCGGCCAAACAACATTCACGGGTGTGGATGCTAACGGCGCGACGCTGGCCTATGACGCCGGCTACCTTGATGTGTACCTCAATGGATCGCACATCGACCCATCGGACTACACCGCCAGCAGCGGCACAAGCATTGTGCTTTCGTCTGCCGCGAGCGCGAACGATGAGATCTACATCGTTGCCTTCGGCACGTTCTCGATTGCCACTCATGTACTCAAGTCTGGCGACACGATGACTGGCCAGCTCACAGTGCCAAACTTGGTGAGCACAAATGGCTCGACGATCCAAGGCCTAACCGTAGGCCGAGGCGCTGGCGCAGTATCTACAAACACCGCTGTTGGTGCTAGTGCTTTGAACGCAACTACCACTGGCGCAAGCAACACAGCAATCGGGTACGAGGCTCTGCTGGCCAACACAACAGGACAGGAGAACACCGTTGTCGGTCGCGGTGCCGCTGATGCAAACACAACTGGTCGTGAGCATGTAGCGATCGGAAACAACGCCCTTGGCGCCAACACCACCGGCTTTTACAACACAGCGGTGGGCAAAGACTCACTTGGCGCCAGCACAACTGCGAACTACAACACCGCCGTAGGCTTTCAGTCAGCCTTCTCGAGCAGCACTGGAGATCGCATCACTGCGCTCGGTGCGCAAGCGTTGTACTACAACACTACCGGTGCATATAACACCGCTGTTGGAGCTTTTGCGCTTCAATCCAACACCACAGCAAACAACAACACTGTCGTGGGTTATACGGCTGGGTATAGCAATACAACTGGCACAGAGATACAGGCATTTGGTTACGGCGCTCTTTATTCAAACACCACCGGTAACAGCAACTCCGCATTCGGTTTGAATTCGCTGCAATACAACACCACAGCAAGCAACAATGCCGCCTTTGGTGTGGATTCTTTGCGCTTCAATACAACTGGCGCTTATAACACCGCACTTGGAACAGAAGCGCTTAGAGCTAACACCACAGCAAGCAACAACACAGCCGTGGGTTATCGGGCGGGGTATGTAAACACCACAGGAGGAGCGATCACAGCTATTGGAGTGCAAGCTCTTACATCCAATACAACTGCTAGTTACAACACCGCTATTGGGCATCAGTCGATGCAGTTAAATACAACAGGCGATGAAAGCACTGCCGTTGGTTTTTGGTCTTTACTAAATAACACTACTGGTCGGTTTAATACGGCCATTGGCAACGAATCGCTTCGATTTAACACCACGGCTTCACAAAACACTGCTGTGGGGTATCAAGCGCTCAAAGTCAGCACCACAGCAGCAGGCAATACTGCTGTTGGATATCAAGCCGGTGCTGCTTTAACTACAGGCTCTCCAAACGTGGCGGTGGGGGCGTATGCCCTTGCAAATGCAACAACCGGAAGTCGCAACGTTTGCATTGGCGACAGCGCGGGCAGAAACATTACTACTGGTTTTACAAACACGTTTATTGGTGGCGAGGCTGGCTACTACTGCACCACCGGTAGCGGCAACACTGTCATCAATCCGCAAACCGATGGCCCTGGATATTCGCCAGTATTTGCTCTTACAACTCAAAGCAACCGATTTATTTGTGGCTCAACATCAGTCACCAACGCCTATATCCAAGTAGCGTGGACAGTTGTGTCTGACCTGCGTGACAAAGTTGTTCTTGGTGATGTGCCTCTTGGTCTGGATTTTGTTCGCAAACTTAAACCAATCAAGTATCAATTCAAAGAAAATCGCGAAAGCAACACGCCTACTGGTGTTGTTAAATACGGTTTCGGGGCACAAGATATTCTGGCTGAAGAAGGGGATAGCCCAGTTATCGTAGACACCGAGGAACTGGAAAAATTGAAGGTTACAGATTCGCACATGATGCCTGTGTTTGCAAACGCTATTAAAGAAATGGCGGACATGATTGACCAACTCAAGGCAGAAATTGCCGCCCTTAAAGGAGCTTAAAGATGACTGAAAAAACTCAACAACCCACAGCCGAAGAAATCGCACGCCACTACAGCGCCGCGATGGACAGCGTGAACCTCATCAACGCAGGTCAACCCGAAGGCATGGACGAAGCTGAGTGGGCCGACACTGTTGAGCGCAACAAAGAGCACTTGCAGGTGATGCTGGCCAAAGATTTCTGGACGTCAGAGGATCTCGAGCCGCTGCGTCTTGCCGCACTCTAAGTATCACAAGGGGAATAATTTATGAGCCTAGCTCGCAATCTTTCTAAGCTGGCCGCATTCCTTAGTAGTGCAGGTCAAACTCAAGCAGCAGGTATTGCTGACGGTGCAGTTACCTACGCCAAGCTATCGAGCGATGTGCAAGGCGACATGAATCAGTTTAAGAACCGCATCATCAATGGTGAGATGCGGATTGATCAGCGTAATGCTGGGGCGAGTGTGACACCTGCTGCGGCTGGTAGTGGCACTTACACATTAGACCGATGGAATAATTACGCCACGCAAGCGTCAAAATATACGGTTCAACAAAACGCTGGCGCTGTCACGCCACCCGCTGGTTTCACAAATTATGCGGGGATGACTTCATCTTCCGCCTACTCAATCACATCGACTGATATTTTTCTTTTTAGACAAAGTATTGAAGGCTACAACGTTGCGGATCTTGGTTGGGGAACATCAGCGGCTCAACCAGTTACGCTTTCGTTTTGGGTGCGCTCTAGCCTGACCGGAACATTTGGCGGGTCTTTTATCAACGCAGACCAAAACAGAAGTTACCCATTTACCTACACCATTAACTCTGCAAACACTTGGGAGCAGAAAACAGTCACTATCGCTGGAGACACTTCTGGCACATGGGGTAAGACCAACGGAATTGGGATTGGTGTTTACTTTGGCCTTGGTGTTGGTTCCACATATAGCGGAACAGCCGGATCTTGGGCAAGTACAAATTACTATTCAGCCACAGGCGCAACTAGCGTAGTTGGCACTAACGGAGCCACCTTCTACATCACAGGCGTCCAGCTCGAAAAGGGCAGCACAGCCACATCGTTTGATTACAGACCTTATGGTACTGAGCTGGCTTTGTGTCAGCGGTACTACCAAAGAATGTATACAGATTCAATCTATGCTCAATTAGGCATGGCCATGATATCTGCATCAACTGGTTCTGGTGCTGTAAAGATAAGCTATACATACCCACAACAAATGCGATCAGGTCCAACTATTAGTGTGTTGGGTACAAATTCGTTTGTTGTTCAGTCTGGCGGTCTTTCTGGTACTGGTGTGTTTGAGGGTAATTGGGCATCGGCGACAGATTCACGATCGACATGGATAGATTTTAGTGTGGCAACCAATCCGGGATGGTCAGTAAGAGATGCTTGCGCTGTATATCGTGATGGTTCAGGCGGTGGGACAATTCAATTTAGCTCGGAGCTTTAATCATGTATCAAGTCAAAATGAAAGACGGAGAGGTTTACTCAATCAAGCGTATTGCCGACAACGCATTTTTGCCTACCGACCCCGCCAACACAGACTACCAAGCCTATTTGAAATGGCTGGAAGAAGGCAACACGCCAGAGCCTGCGGACGAACCCCAGTCGTAAGTATCACATTGCTGTAGGACACAAACATGATTGGCCAATTCATCGCAGTACTTTTTCTAGCGCGAGACCTTGCTCACCGTGCGCACCTGCGCACCACGGGCAAGGGCAGCTTCGCTGCACACGAGGCGCTTGGCGACTTCTATCCGGCAGTCGTCGAATTGGCCGACACGCTTGCAGAGACCTACCAAGGTTGCGAGCTGACGCTCATCGACATCCCGCTGTTGGACAACGAGTTCCCCGGCGAGATCAAAGAGTCTATGCAGGCTCAACTTAAATGGCTCAAAACCAATCGTTACAAGGCCGTCGAAAAAGATGAAACGCATCTGCACAACATCATCGACGAGATCATCGCCTTGTACGACCGCACCATCTTCAAATTGCATTATCTGGAGTAACGATGTTTACGGACGATCAAGGTGAACGCCACGAGACAAGAGAGGAAATGGGGATCGAGCGAAAGCTCGACCTGATCCTTGACCAGTTCAAAAAGTTCGAGGGCGCGTTTGCCAAGAACGAAGATGGGTCGATCGACTTCGATGGTCACCGCAGGTACCACGAGGCAATGATCCGCGCAGCAGAAGAGCAGGAAAAGTTCTGGCATGACCTTAAGGTCGAGATCATGAAGAAGGGGATCATCGCCGCGATCGTCATCATGCTTGGCCTGCTGTGGATCGGTGCGCAAACCAAGTTTGGCTTGAAGTGATGTGGATCCATTCACGCTCCTCATGGCAGCCCAAGGCATCGTTGCCGGGATCCGCGCGGGGTGTGAGATGTTGTCTCAGGGTCGCGCTGAGATCACCAAACTCAAGAAGTCAGTAGAGGGTGGGGTAGCAGATGCTAAGGCGATTTATTCAGAAGTGTCGGGACTTTGGAATTGGCTTAAAAGCTTATTCGGAGGCGGCACGACAACTCGACCAAGCGCTACGGCAGCAGTGGTTCCCGCCGAAGCCAAGCCCGCAGGAAATAAAGGCAGTGCAGGACGAAGTGGAAAAGCTCGTCAACGAGAGCCGGAGCTCTCTTACGAAGAGTACCAAACGCAAGCGATCCACCAAATCTGCGAACAACTCAAACAGTTCTTCGAGATCCGCCGCCAGCTCATCGAGTACTGCCGGCAGCTCGAAGAGGAAAGCAAAACGACAACCGACATCGAAGGTGCAGCACTAGACAGAATTCAGATTGAAATGCAGCTCGAACAAATGACCGTACAGATTCGGGAGACCATGATCTACACACCCAAAGATATTGGGTTGCAGTCGATCTACACACGGTTCCTAAAGATGTACGACCAGATTTTGGAAGAGCGCGAGTTTGACCGGGCCTTGAAACGCAAACAGAAGATCGACGAAGAATGGCAACAAGAATACCGCCGCCAAATCAGGCTCGCCAAACTGGGGTACGCAGTGGTGGTTCTAATGGTGCTCCTCGAGATGATGGGACTGTTTTTTCATCTATGACCGAATTCAAGTTATGGGTGATCGTGGTGACGTTGATGATCTTTTGCATCATGGGTCTGTCGTTCGCGACAGCTTACTTGGGCAAGCAACTTAGCAAAGCTGAGGCAATTATTTTGAGATTGGAAGAGAAGGAAAAAAAACGTGAAAAACCTCGTGTTGATCCTAAGCCTGATGGCAGTGATGACGGGTTGTGAGGACCGATACAGGTACTTCTGCCAAGACCCAAAAAACTTTTCAGCCAAGCGCTGTCAGAGGCCTGACTGCCTCTTCACGCAAGACTGTCCCGATTACCTTGTCGCTCCAGTGCTGGAGAAGCAAGTCCAGCAACCCGCGCCAGCAGCATCGGAGCCGATCAAATGAAAGCCCTTGAAATCAAAACCGTCGATGAGTTAGTCACACTGATTCAGGTGTGCGTGTGGGCGATCGTCGCCGTGATCCTGATGGTGGTCTTCGGCGGCATCGTTGCATCGATGCTGTACTCGGTGATGTTTGTTGGCCAGCCAATGAAGGCCATGTCGCCGATCGACCAAGCATTCACCAAGATGCTTAACGACATCGTGCTGATCATGGCCAGCTCGATCACCACGATCATCAGCATGTTCGCGGTTAACAAGGCCTCCAAGGCGATCGCAGAGAAGATCGCACCGTCGGTGCTACCACCCCCGCCGCCACCCGCTACGCCCGCGCCTACGCCCGCGCCTGTGGCCTCCGTGGCGCCTGCCGGTGGTGGCATGCCTGACTTCAACTGGATGGGCTTGGCGCCCGTGCAGTTCGACGAAGAGTGGCGCGCACCACCACCGCCTACTACGCCGCCCGATCACCTGCACCCTGAGCGTGAGGAGATCGCCAACGAACGTGCGGCAGCAAAGGCTGAGCAATGAACCGAACAGCCATCACCGTGCTGGTGACCTTGCTGGTCATCTTCGGCATCTACCGCTTTGGCTTCAGCAAGGGCTGGGGCGAGCGCGATGCCGAGATGCAGGCGGAGATCGCCACAAAGAACGAGGAGTCACGCGCACGGGAGCAAAAGCTCGGCGAACAACTCCATGCAACATCAAGTCAATTGAAGGAGGCCAACGATGCAATCACTCAAAAACAGTCTGCTCTTGATCGCGCTATCAGCGCTGGTCGGGTGCGCCTCCCCGCCGCAAGTTGCGTACAAGCCAGTGCAAGTACCGCCCCTGCCAGCGGGAATCAACAAGATGGAGCCGAATCTGACCGAGAGACTCTCCGCCTTATTGCTCAAATCGCAGCCGACGGAGACCGCGCCATCAGCCAGCTCAACGCCTGCATCGATGCCTACAACCAAGTCAGGAGCCAAGTAAATGGTGACCGCTGAACAACTCCAAAAACTCAAAATCAACGCGGCCTTGGCTGATGTATTCAATGAGACCTTCGACCGCTGGGGCATCAAGACCGCGCGCCAGCAAGCCGCCTTCATCGGGCAGTGTGGCCACGAGTGTGGCAACTTCACCAAGCTCGAGGAGGGCTTGAGCTACGCCGCCGATCGGTTGATGAAGATCTGGCCAAAGCGGTTCCCCACCATGGAGGTCGCCCAGAAGTACGCCCGCAATCCGAAGGCATTGGCCAACTATGTTTACGCGAACCGTATGGGAAACCGCGACGAGGCCAGCGGGGATGGGTGGCGTTTTCGCGGATCCGGTTGGCTCCAGCTCACCGGGCATGACAACTTCTATCACGCCAGCAAGGCCTGCGGCGTGGACTTCGTGATGAACCCCGACCTCGTGCGCACGCCCAAGTACGCGGCCATGACAGCCGGCTGGTTCTGGGCGACCCACAACTGCAACGAGCTGGCTGAGCGTGGCGACAACCTCGCCCTGACCAAGAAAATCAATGGCGGGACCATCGGCTTGGACGATCGGATCCACCACACCAACCTTGCGCTGGCTCAGTTCGACGCCTCGGTGGTTCTTGCATAAGGCACTATCACAATGCTTTATTTTCAAATACAATCCACCTCGGCTCACTGCGTCTTTCGCAAGGGGCCATTTTTGTTTGAGGTTTAACCATGGCCACCACAGTTGAAAATCCATTTGACACAACCCAATCCAGTACATCTGGGATTGTGAACAAGGCCATTGGTGCCGACGCTGGTAACACGGTTGCTCAATACACACCCGAGACCCGCTCGGTAGACCCCAAGACCCAAACCGCCGCCGGCCAAGTCGAGTCGATGCTGGCCAACGACAGCCCGCTCTTGCAGCGCGCTCGCACGATCGCCAAGCAGGGTATGGCTCAACGCGGTCTCGTTAACAGCTCCATGGCCCAAGGAGCCGGCGCGGCAGCCATGATTGACCGTGTGACACCGCTGGCTCAGCAAGACGCCAGCACCTACAACTCCGTCGCGTCCGAGAACATGGCGGCAAAGAACACCTCCTCACAGTTCAACGCCGGCCAGCAAAACCAGTTTGGCCTGCAAAGCAATGCGCAGAAGTTCTCCACCGGCGAACGCGAAGCTGCGCAAAAGTACGGCACCTCCGAGCGTGTGGCTTCCCAAGGGTTCACCGCCGAAGAGTCGGCACTCTCTCGCGCACAGCAAGCGTGGATCCAAGAGAATCAACAGAAGTTCACATCCGCACAAGCGGAGCTTGATCGAGCACAGCAAACCGCGATGACCGACAAGAGCATCAAGGCTCAGTCTGATTTGCAAACTGCGCAGCAAAACTTCAACAAGGCGCAAGCCGAGCTGGACCGTAGCCAGCAAACAAGACTGCAAGACGATCAGCAGCTATTCCAAGCCGAGCAAACAAAAACCGCGCAAACATTCCAAGAGAATCAAGCGAAGCTCGATCGCACTCAGCAGATCGATCTGGCCAACATCAACGTCAAGGCGCAGCAAGCGCAGATCCCTGCCAACTTTGCGGCCAGCGTGAGCAACACCGCGATGACTGGCGTGAACGCAATCATGGCCGATCCAAACCTGAGTGCAACGGTTGACTCGGCAGGGACAAGCCCAAAGACTCGAGCAATCAACAACGTGGTCGCATACGCGAACGCGCAGATCGACTGGGCCAAGAAGTTCTACGGCACAGAGATTCCAAAGATCACAACACCATCATGATTTACCGCAAAGCCAAACTCGAGGATGTGCCAGCGATCGTTGAGATCGCGTGCATCTCCGTCGCCAACGATCCGCTGCCGGTCAAGATCGACAAGCTATCGATGGCTGACACCGCGAGGATGTGCCTCAACCCAGCTCACTTCTTGTGGGTTGCAGAGGACGAGGATGGCAAGGTAGTCGCAGCGTTTGCTGCATGCGTGCAGAAGAGTTTTTGGTACGAGCGCATGCAGTGCTCGGTGCTGCTGTACTACACGCTTGTCAAGGGCGCCGGCCTGCCACTCATTCGCGAGTTTGCGAAGTGGGTCAAGTCACGCTCGGCAATCAAGGTGGCCGTCATTGAGTTCGAGCCGAAGGTCGATGATCGTCTGGTTAAGTTTTTGAAACGGGTTGGCTTCTCTCGAGAGAGTCTGAACCTCACTTACGTTAGGAGTGCAACATGAGCAAGGTAGTTAAGAGCGTCACCCGCACGGTGAGCAAAGTTGTTAAGAGTGCAGTAAGCGTCATCAAGAAGGTGGCGTCTTCAAAGCTCGGCAAGATTCTCGTCACAGCAGCCGCAGTCTATTTCGGAGGCGCGGCTCTGGCCGGCGGCTTCGGGTCGAGTGCCGCAGGAGGTAGCTTTCTATCTGGCATGGGGACGGGGGTAGCCAACGCGGCGAGCAGCTTGTCGACGGCGTGGGGATCCGCTCTGTCTGGCAACTTCTCTGGTGCTGGTAGCGCTCTGGCTTCCGGCTTCCAAGGCCAAGCTGCTGGTGGAATGACCACAAGCATGGCCGGTGCGGGCGGTGCTGCTGGCGCTGGTACATCCGGCGTGACACAGGCCAACATCGGTGCATCGATGGGTGGTGCACAAGGCATCAGCGCCCCGGCAAGCAGCCTCGGTACCGTCGGCGGCTCTATCGGTGGTGGCGCAGGCGCAGGCGTAGGGACTGGCGTCGGCGCCGGTGCTGGCGCAGGTGGCATGTCTGTCGGCGAAGGACTGATGGGTGCTGCCAAGATTCAAGCCGGCACAGCATTGATTGGCGGCGTCATGCAAGGCAAGGGCCAAGCTGATGCAGTGGCTGATCAGCGTGCATACGAAGAGAGCATGGCCCAGCAAGCACGTGGCCGTGCAGATCAAAACATCGGCGCGCAACTCTGGAAAACATCGTCCACACCAGACACTGCCGCCACCGGTGGTGCATTCGCATACGACCCATACGCCGAGCTGCAACGTCTGCGTGCAGCACGTGAAGCCGCCGCTGCGCAACCCGCTGCCGGCATCATCGCTCGCAACACCACTGGCTATTCGCCATATCGCACCTGAAAGGACGTTTCATCATGGCTGGACTAATTCAAAATCAAATGGCCGATCAGGGCATGCCTCCTCAAGAGGCGCCCGAGAGCGAGGTCAGCGAAAACGATCCCAACTTTCAGGCTGCAATTCAGTACGCAATGCAAGTGCTGTATGAGAAGGGCGCAGCAAAAGACATCGCGGCTCAAGTGCGTGCAGCGCAGGGCAATCCTGTTGAAGGTATTGCCAACATCGCCTACGAGATCACCAGCGTGGTCGACGAAAAAACAGAGGGCGCTGTGCCCGATGAATTGCTCGTGCCACTGGCCATGCAAATTCTCGAGGAGGTCGTCGAGATCTCCGAAGCCGCAGGCATCAAGCTCGCACCCGCCGATGTGGCTGGCGCATTCAAGCAAATGATCTTGCGCTATCTGGGCGAGCAGGGCGTTGACACTACTGAGCTGCAACAAGCGATGGATCAGGTCGACCCATCGGTGTTCGAGCAAGCACAAGCGGAAGAGACGGAACAGGAGCCAGTATGAGCGGCTTGATTTGGGCTGGTTTGGGTAAAGGTATCGCAGACGCCGGCGCGGCGTATGGCGGCGCCATGGCTCGAGCTGCTGAGTTTGATTACAAAACTCAGGAGGAGGAGCGCTCCTTCCAGCGCAAGCTGGACATGGAAGACAAGCGCGCCGAGAGCTTGAAGCAACGCGTCATCCGAGAAATCGAAGAGGTCAACAAGGCCTCCGCCGATGTCGCTGCCAAGCGTGACGCTGCGCAATTCAACAAGGACGCTGGCGCGATCGCCAACGTTGCTGGCCAAGTCGCTGGCGCATCTCCTGCCATGTCGCAAGAAGAGATCAGCCAGTTGATGAAAGACAACCCGCAGTATCGCGAGACCTACCGCAAGGCAGGCCTCATCGACAAGGCGATGACGCCCGATCAACAGCGCGTGCAAGCGGCTGATGACAAAGTACAGGGCGCTTTGCAAATCGGCGCGCACTCGTCTGTTGTCGACGCATTCCAGAAGTCAAAGAAGGATGTGCTTGAGCAGATCCGCGAAGAGAACAAAGAGCGCCGCGATCAAGCGCGCCTTGATCAGAACGATCGCCGTCTTGACCTCATGGAAGAGCGCATCACTTCGCAGAACACCACCGACGCCATTCGTGCAAACAAACCAACCGGCGGCAAAGGTAAGACCGACTCGAGCGACAAGCCGCCTACGGGCATCGATCTTGAGCGCAACGCCAAGGCCGCAGAGAAGGCGTTGGCCCTCGAGCTTGGTGTGCCAGTCAAGGATGTGCCAGAGACTGTGGCTCGTTTGCGTAAGCAAAACAAGATCTCAGCCGATGCGCAAACAAAGCTCGATGCGTACAACGGCGCCCTCACTGAGTGGCAAAACTACAAGAAGAAATCAGTCGCCGGTGCGACGGCTCCTTCCGGTAATAATGCAGGGTCATCGTCCAGCAAGGACTATTCAAATCTTTGGAAGTAAAGCATGGCTAAGAAGTGGTCTGACGTAGCGGCAAGCGCCGCATTCCAGTCCCTCTCCCTTGAAGAACAAGAAGAGGCCCGCAATCAATACTTTGAGGGCGTCATTGCTCCGCAGGTTGACCCGTCTGAATTGAGCGTTGTTCGCGACCAATTCTTAGCCGACACTGCAATCAAACCCAAAGCCGCGCCCGCGCCGGTTGCCGAGGCTCCGAAGGCCGACGAGCGCGGGATCATTCAGCGCGTCAAAGACTTCATCTCGCCTGAGTACAAGAGCGTGATGGAGAGCTACAAGCCCACGCCTCAAGAGAAACAAGCCAACGCTGATCGCCGCCTGTCATACGGCGCCGGCCCGATCAGTTCGCAAACCGAAGCCAAAGCAGACTTGGTCCGCAGCGGTATCGAAAAGACCGACAACGCAACCGTCAAGAAGGTTGCCGCAGAGATGGACCGCCGCAAGCAACAGAGCTTCGGCGACTTGGTGCAGCGTGCGAAAGACGCGGACCCCACTCGCTTTGAAGAGCAGGCTCAGTCCGATCAGCGCAAGAAGTTCGCAGAAGAAAACCCAGTGCTTGGCTCGATAGCATCCGGTGCAGCCGGCATGCTCAGTGGCGCGATCAACATCCCCAATGTCTCGGCTGACGCGTTCAATCAAACGTTCGTCAACCCCGTGCTGCAAGCCGCCGGCTTCAACCCAATTCCTCGCGTCGCCAACGCGCTTGGCACAAAGTACTTGGCCACCGCTGCCAGCGACTTCATGCCAAAGGTCGGCAAGCAGGAGATGGGTACCGCCATCGACCGCAGCGAGTTCACCCCATGGCTGGTGTCGAAGCTGGCCGCCAACTCACCCCAGATCGCGCAGTCTTTGATTGCCGCCTTCGTGCCGCCCCTGCGTGCTGCGATCCTGCCGGCGATGTCTGGCACTGCCGCAGGCCAGAGCTTCGCCGAGGGCGACGACTCCCGCGTGGCCGTGGCCAAGGGTGCGGTGGAATACGCCACCGAGAAGCTACCGCTTGGCGTGTTCGACAAAGTGACCGATGTCCTCAAAGGAATGTCACCCGCCAAGTCGAATGCGATCTTGGCCATCGCTGGCCAGCGCCTTGTGCAGTCCGGCGGTGCCGTTACGGTTAACGGCCTGACCAATGCGATCGAGGAGACCGCCGCCCAGTTCGGTGGCAATGTGCTCGACAAGTATTTCCAAGGCAAGGACATCGAGCTCAGCAAGGGGCTTGGCGAGGCCGCCGTGGTGGGTGCAGCCGCTGGCAAGGCTATGAGCGTGCCGCAGGTCGCCGGCATCGCTACGGGCGCGTATGACCCCAATACGCAGCTTGCTCGAGCCTTGCAGCAGGGCGTCGATCAAACCGACTTCACCAGCGCCGATCCAATTGCACGCGGTCTACTGGATCCAAACAGCTACGACCCAAGCATCATCAGCCCCACGCAGACATCGAAGATCGTCAACTTCACTCCGCCCGATTCGGCAACGAAGCAAGCCGGCTTGGTTGACATCGAGGTGCCAGTCCCCAACGCGGCGCCGGTGCTGCCAGAGATTGACCTAACGACCGAACAAGAGTTCGGCCTCGACAAACTTCGCATGGGAGGCGGCAATGTCGGCACAGGTAGCACTACTCAGCCAGCGGCTGGAGCAGGCGGTGTTGGTGGGAGCGATCAGCTTGGCGGAGGCGTGGACCTTTCAGGATCTACTGTCGATCTCGCCGGCGGACGGGTGGCTGGATCTACCGGAGGCACTGCACCCGATGGCCAGTCGAATGTGGTTACTGGAAGTGCCGCCGGCCAACAAGCTCAAAATCTGACCCCAGAATATAACAATGCCAATACTCCGGTCGAGCAATGGTTCGGTCGACGCGGTGATGGGTATGCAACGCAGGGCGATGCGCAGCAAGCGATCGGCGGTCGCCAGCGCATGTTCCCCAGTCTCGAATGGAAAATTGAATCAATGCCAAACGGCAAGTTCCGTCTTGCCGGCTACCAACAGGAGATCGACCTTGGCACTCAAACCGCTCAAGCCCAGCAAGCAGAAGCGCAAGGACAACAAGCAGCACCAGCAACCGGTGCTGTTGCAGCAGCCACTCAAGAAGCCACAGCAACGCCCGATGTGCCGGGTGTTCAACCTGCCGGACTGACGCTCGCCGACGAAGATCGAAGCAAGCTCAAGGTCGCAGCTCCTGCACCCATCAAGGCGATCACCGCTGTACGCAACGAGATCCTCAAGACCGGTGTCGACATGTCTGTCGTGCCAGTCGCTGAGATCGATGATCAGCAGCGCGTCGCAAGTGCACTACTGCGCTCGCTTGGCAAAACACTCACTGTGGTTCGCAGCGAGAGCGGCCCAGCGCAACTCTCCAACGGCATGATCAACCGCCTCGGCGGTCAGCACATCTTCATCGCAGAGGACACCGAAGACGCGCCATTGTTTGTCGCAACGCATGAGGCTTATCACGGCCTGCCTGCCGACAAACGCAAGGCATTGAACACGGCTTTGCTCGAGCTGTTCAACGAAGACCAGAAGCAAGATTTCCTTAAACGATTCGACTACACCGAGGACCAGTTTGATGAAGAGGCTCCAGCGTTCATGGCTCAAGCCATCAGCAAGCGCGCTGATTTCTGGGATCAATTGCGCACGAAGCTCGGTGACGCAGAGTTCGCCGAGGTGGCAAAAGTCATCTTGGCCAAGTTCAAGCAGATCCTGTCTTCGGCGCGCAAAGACTACGGCGACGACTTCGTCAACCGCTACATCAAAGATGTCGAGCGTGCGCAAGATCTTTTAAGCACCGCCTACGCCGAAGCCATTCAATCGAACAAGGTTGCGCAGCAAGAGGCAGAGGGCGTTGCCGCCAGCAATCGCGGCGACATCGGCGCCAAGCTGCAAGAGCGCATCGATGCTGACTTCGATGGTTCGGTTGCTGAGTACAACAGCCTCAAGGGCACAAAGGGCGGTCGAGTTCTCGACACCGATATTGCACGCGAGCTGTCGCCCGACTACCGCGCCGATCGCTCTCGCTCGCTCGAGGTGCACGAGGCCGCGAGTGACTTCACTCAGCGCAACTTCGAGGCACGCATGGCCAAGCCGGGTGAGGGCGAGATCGTTGCCTTCATGGCTGGCGGTGGTGGCTCTGGCAAGTCCAGCGCAGAAACCTTGCTCGCCCCGATCTTGGACCGCGCAGCCACCGTTCTCGACGGCACGCTGTCGAGCTACGACAAGGCCGAGCGCAATGTGCAGATGGCCTTGGACTCAGGTCGCAAGGTTGCGATTTTGTATGTCTACCGTGACCCAGTCGACGCGCTCAAGTACGGCGTACTCACGCGAGCAATGCGTGGCGGTCGCACTGTGCCGATCGATGCGTTGGTCAAGGGTCACGCCGGCTCGAGCACCGTGGTGCGAAAGCTGCAAGCGAAGTTCGGCGATAACCCGAACTTCAAGCTGCACGTTATTGACAACTCACGCGGTAAAGATAACGCTGCTCTTTCCGATCTTGAAAGTATCACACCTGTTATAATCGACGGGTTAAAAGAAAGGTTCATCAATGCAACCGAACAACAGTACCAAGCCGGCGCCATCAACGACGTCGTCTACCGGGCAACAGTCAACAGGCAAGCTGACGCCGGAGCAGAAGCTCAAGGCCGAGCTCGAGTGGAAGAAGTTCAACAAGGAGATGGAGTCAACCCTACGCAAGGGAATCAACTTGTCGGATCAGGAGACTCGCTAGTCCAGCGAAGCCGCCGCGCTCGCGGCGAGCAAGTTGGCGACTTCAATGTCGTCACCGCCAAGGACGGATCACTCACCGTCTACGGCGACCCAGAACAAATCCGTGCAGCCATGCCAGAGGGCGTTGTTGGTCGAGTGACCAACGACGGGGTGGTGTTCACCAATGCGGCAGCGCCTCGCGTGCGCGCCGCCCTCGAGGGCCGCAAGATTGCCTACAGCCGTGGCGGTGTCGTGACCGACAAGCTGCCAATGAAAGACGGCAAGTACCTCGGCGCACCGGCAAAGTTCAACACACCCGGCAAGATCCCCCAGCTCCGCAAGCTGTTGCGTCAGCTCGCCGACGAAGGCGCACCCGGTCGCTACTGGTACGAAAACAGCAGCCGCGAAGTGTTGAAGATGGTGGGCGGCGATGTCACCGAGGCTCGCAAGTTTGTGGCCTTGCTGGCGATCTATTCACCACAGGCGAAGGTCGACGCCAACTCAACTTTTGCGCTGCGTGCATGGGCCCAATACAAGGCTGGCCAACCCATCAGCGTCAAGACCGGCGTCATGGACTCGAAGGCGAAGAATGCCCTCGATCACGTGGACGAATTCTGGTCAGGCGAAAAGACCGGCAACTTCTTTTTCAACTTGCTGCGCGAGATCGATCCATCGACTCAAGGCAAGCAAGGCGCCACGATCGATATGTGGATGATGCGTGCCGGCCAGTACGACACCGACGCACCGACTGCCACGCAGTATGCGTTCATGGAAAACGAAACCAACCGCTTGGCCGCTGAGCTTGGCTGGGAACCCCAGCAAGTGCAGGCCGCGATTTGGGTGGCCATGAAGGCCCGCATGGAAAACGCCGGCGTCAAGAAGATGACCGAGGCGAGCAGCGAAAAGAAGGGCTGGATCCGCTTCGAGCGCGACGCCGATGGCAAGAAGAAGCGCGTCATCATCGATGCGCAAAAGCACCGCGACAACTGGCTCAAGCATTCGTTCGAGCACGATGTCACGAAGGACGACACACAGCAAGCCAAGTTCGATTTTGGCGACGGCTTGAAGCGTCACATTGGGCAGATCTCTTTCGAGGCTCGCCCCGGTCGCAGCACCGGTGTTCTCGAGGGTATTCACACTGCACCGTATGCGCAGCAGGTGGAATTCCAACAGGCCGTGCAGCGTGCGTTCTACGACGAGCAGGGCAACGACTTGCTGGCCATGAAGCTGGGCTTGCTGGTGGATACCAGCGACATCCTGCTGCCCGGTGTGTGGCAGGGTGAGGTATCGCCAAGCTCGCAGAAGCTGGTCGCCATGGCCCCTGCAAAGGGCGACAAGGGCAAGACCAATGTCGACCCAGCACAGGCCGAGGCGCTTGGCTTGTACGCCGCTGTGGCTGGCTTGGTGGCCAAGCAAGAGGGTGTGGGCTGGCACCGTCCTTTCTACGCCGGCACGAAGCGTGATTCAAACGGCATCGACATCAACCTCGGTCGAGCTATCAACCCAGCCGAGGCGAAAGACCTCGAGGCTGCGGTGGCCAAGTGGATGACCGACAACGGCAAGGACGGATGGCAGGATCAGTTCGCATTTATTTCTTCGCCCAACGGTATAAGAGTTGTGAATTTTGGTATCATCACAAATGACATACTCCATTCTGAGATCGTTAAGGTCGCGGAAGGTGTACTGCCAGATTTTGATTACCGCTTGTTCGCCTCTGACGGCGACATGCCAAGCAACAATTGGAAGGAAAACCCAAATGGGCAAAGCTACGTTCAAAGGATTAGTGCCGCAGGACGATCCGATCTTCTCGAGTGGACCCGAGATTTTCTCGCGCCCAGAGTCCAGCGAGTCTTCGACGACTTCGCAAAACGCTACGACTGGGGAGACGCAGGATCAGTCCAGTTCAGCAACCGCGCCAGCAGACTTGCAGAACCTGCCGGAAGATCCAGCATTGGGCGCGATCAAGGCGATGCAGTCAAGGTCGAAGGGGCAGTCCACTTCGGAAAACAAGAAGGACTGAGTGTTCTATCTGGCTCTAGCTTTGGGTCAGGCATCAAGGGCGCCGAGCAAGCTCGGCTGTCTGAGAAAGATGTCGACCCACGCATCAAGCGTCGCGTTTATTTCTACCTGCCCGTCGAGGGCGGTATCGCCGCACCCGAAAGCGGCCTCGGCTCAAACGTCTACACGGCAACACTGAGCAATCTGTACGACCCATCGGCTGGGTCTCGCAACTTCCCAACAACTCCGAACGCATTCGAGTCCGCTGTGTTGGACGCGGGCTTCCGTGGTTACATCAACCGCGAGCAGGGTACTGCTGTCGTGCTCAACTCTGATGTGCCCGTCAAGTTTGTTGGCAAGTCATTCGAGCAAACCGTTGTGCCTCGCAAGATCGAGCGCGCAGTTCAACCAGTCAGGACGCGCACCGAAGGCGACAGCCTTGTGCGCAAGCCAACAGGCGACGAGATGGTTGGCATCGTCAAGGCTCGCCCTGCGCTGGCAAAGGTAGCCCCATCATTCAAGCTCGAGTTCGGTGAGGCTCGCGTCAAAGCGAGCGAGGCAGAGGCTGCTGATCAAGCGCTCGCCGATGCTGGCGCTTCGTTCCAGTTCGGTGGCGTGATGGCCAGCAACCGTGCAGCGCCAACCTTCTTTAGCCAACTCGAGCGCGCCATCGAAGGCGTGCCAGATCGTTTGGCCAAGCAGCCTGCTGCGCAGTGGAAGGCATGGATTGCCAGCAACGCGCCCAAGCTGGGAGTCAAGAAAGACGAGATCGAATGGTCTGGCATCAACGACTACCTCGACTTGCGCGGCAAAGACAAAGTCACCCGCGAAGACTTGGCTGCATACCTATCCGAAAACGGTGTGCGGGTAGAGGAGGTTAAATTGACCTCGCCAGACGGAGCGGTGAATCAACTCAAGCGCGCTTTGTCCGGTACCGGTTACACCGTCGAGAAAGACTTCGACGACGAAGCGATTTTCCTCGGACCAGATGAACAGACGCTCGACTTTGATGAGCTGCCTAGCAACATTCAGGCAATCGTTAACAAGAACAGCGAAGGCGCTGGCGCTTCCAAGTACGGCAAGTACACCCTACCCGGTGGTGAGAACTACCGAGAGTTGTTGCTGACGCTGCCGGAAACTTTCAACGCCAAGCCAAACAAAGATGGCTACACGCCATTGAGCGCGATCGCAGATTCGCAGTACCGATCCACTCACTGGGATCAGCCCAACGTTGTTGCTCACATCCGAGTCAACGATCGCACTGATACCGATGGCAACAAGGTTCTGTTTGTTGAAGAGGTGCAATCGGACTGGGGTCAAGAGGGCAAGAAGAAGGGCTTCAAAGGCTCCAAGACTTTCACCGTCAGGCCCGACAGCTCTGGCGTGCAGGCTCTTGCCGGCCGCTGGGAAGTGGTGGACCAAGACGGCAACATCGAAGAAGGTTTCCGCACCGAAGCCGAAGCCCGCAGTTGGGCTGACATTGAGCAGCGCGGTCAAGGCGTGCCTGCTGCGCCATTCGTTAGCAAGACAGAAGGCTGGCTCAACCTCGCCTTGAAGCGCATCGTGATGATGGCTGTCGAGGGCGGATACGACAAGGTGGCCTTCGTCAACGGCGAGCAGTCGGCTGACCGCTATGACCTGAGCAAGAGCATTGACCAAATCAAGTACGCCAAGAATGCGGACGGCACATACGACTTGGCCATTCGGCCGAGCGGCGAGCGTCGCGACATGCTCACCATGAACGGTCGCAGCTTGTCCGGCCTGAGCGAGTCCGAGGTCGAGGAGTTTGTCGGCAAGGAACTCGCCCAGAAGATCGTCGATGGCGAAGGCCCCCAAGGTGGCGACAACTTCCGCACGCTGGCTGGCGTCGACCTCAAAGTCGGCGGCGAAGGCATGAAGGCCTTCTACGACCAGATCGTACCCAACGCGGTCAGCTCTCTGATCAAGAAGCTGGGCGGCAAGGTCGAGTCTGTATCGATCAATAGCGACGAGGGCGTTGGCTCCTACTTTATCGATGACCCAGACGAGGGCCGCATCGAGTTTGAAACACGCAACGACGCATACCAATACCTCGCAGATCAGAGCGAGGACGGCGAGGTCGATGAGTCGCGCATTGAATCTGCATCAGAGCTTATCAACGAGCAGCTCGGATTCACTGTCACCGACAAGATGCGCGAAACAGTCGGCGCTGGTGTGCCAATGTTCAGCAAGCGTGTAGCAAACTTGGCCGACGACTTGGCTGCGCAGGACAAGTACTTGCAGCAAAAAGCAGAAGAGGCTGGATACAAAGACGCCGACGAGTTTGTCGACAAAGACTATGCCGGCTTCGTTGAAGCTGCTGCGCAGTGGCGTCGCGACAACCCAGTCGAAATGATGATGGCCAAGCGTGGTAAGCAAAGCTCGTCAGTCAAGCGAGCAACGAATGCAATTGCATCAGCGTTTGTTGGCCGCGACGAATTAGGCAATGTGACATTTGGCGCAGGCTCGAAGGCCTACGACTTGGTTGCAGGCTTGGCCAACACCGTGCTCGACAAGATGTACCTCAAGCCGATCGACAGAAATCTGTCGCGTGCAATGCGTCAGATGAAAGTCGAGATCGGTAAAGCACGCGAGCTGACTGTTGATGTTGCTGAGAAATTAGGCAAGCTCACACAGCAAGAGCGCGAGCTGATCAGCGATGTGATCGAAGGCGAATTGCGCACCGGAAAGAAACCACCGAAGCGCATTCTGCAAGTGGCGTCATCGATGCAAAGCATCATGTCAGAGCAAACCGCTGAGCTGGTTCGCTTGGGCATGCTGAGCGCGGACGCGGCCGGCCGCTGGGATGGCAAGTACCTGCCACGCTTCTACGAGTCAAAGCTCAAGACCGAAGCCAAGGGTTGGGCCAAGGCAGCCAAGGCTTTGCTTGGCCGCCAGAAGACCATGCAAGGTATCGGCGGATCGAACCTCAAGGGTCGCGGCAAGTTCCAAACAATCCCCGTTGCCGAGCTCGAGAAGTGGTTAGCCGAAGGGTGGGAGGAGCGTAATCCCAACTTCGATCCAGCGACCGACACCGAGATCACAATCTGGCGCGACTACACGCGCACAGAGCGTGACGACATGGGCGAGATTCGCGATGCCATGTTCCGCTTCGTGATGGGCTACAACAAGAGCCAGCGCGACATCTCGCTTGGTCGCTTGTACGAGAACATCGCCAACACCGTAGCCAGCAAGAAAGAAAAAGAAGGCTATGTGCAAGTGCCTCGCACCAACGTCGAGGACACCTACGCAAAACGCTACGGCAAGTTGTCTGGCATGTGGGTACCGCAAGAGGTGCTCGATCACCTGAGTGCATTCGACGACGCGCAGCAAAGCGAGCTGATGAAGATGTACCTCAAGGGCATGAGCTTGTGGAAAGAAGGCAAGACTGTGTTGAACCCAGTCAGCCATGCCAACAACGTGATGTCCAACATCACCATGGCTCACTTCGCCGGCGTGTCGTATTGGGATATCGGCAAGTACATCGGCGCCACCCGTGATCTGATCAACAACAGCGCCATGGTCAAGGAGGCGAAAGACGCCGGCCTTTGGACTGGCACGATGACCCAAGCTGAATTGGTGCAGTTGCTGCCCGACCAGCTCAAGGTGTTGGCCGCCAAGACCGACTCGACCCCAAGCAAGGTTGGCGGAGCTGTGTGGGATGCGATGTCGTTCTGGCTGCGCAAACCGCTCGGCAAGGCCTACGAAGCTGAAGACTTGTACTTCCGCTACCTCATCTATCGCGATGCCCGTAAAAACGGTTTGAAGCCCGCTGACGCGGTCGACTACGCGCAGAAGTACATCTTCACCTACGACGATCTGCCAAAGGGCGCTCGCAAGATTCGCGACTTCGCGTTGCCGTTCTTCGCCTACACCTACAAGGTGGTGCCCACATTGGCAGAGACCGCGCTCAAGTACCCATGGCGCTACGCCGCACCAGCGGCTGCGTTGTACACGGTCAACGCCATGATGTACGCATTCGCTGCAAGCCTCGGCGGCGGTGAGGATGAAGACTGGTGGACCGTGATCCAGCGCTATGTCACCGACCCAGAGTTCCGCGCCAAGGCGCAGGCGATGGAAGCTGACGAGCGCAAGAACCTGCCACCATGGATGAAGGGCGCAAGCCTCACGCTTGGCACCAGCAAGGCCGTGCGCCTTGGTGTTGACGAGCTGACCGGCCTGCCTGTGTTCTTGGATGTGAGTCGCATCTTCCCCGGTGGTGACTTGTTCGATGCGCACAACAACGCCGGCGGCCTGCCGCTGCTCGCGCCCATCACACCCAACAGCCCAATCCTCACGACGGCCTACGCGATGCTGGCCAACAAGGACACATTCCGTGGCACGGAAGTGGTCAAGCCCAGCGACACAAGCGCAGAGGCTGCGGCCAAGCGAGCCGGCTGGGTGTGGTCGCAGTTCACGCCAGCGATCGCCGTGGGCAATGGTCACTTCGACCGCGCCATGAACGTGATCGCCAATCAAGTTGGCCAGCCGATCAACTTGGGCTTTGCTGAATACACCGGTACCGACAAGCAGGGCATGCCCGTGCAAGGTAAGTACGCGGCAATGCAAACTGTTGGCGTGAAGGCTAGACCGATTGACCTCGAGACATCAGAGGCGATTCAGAAGGCCGAGGTGCAGAAGATGATTCGCGAGATCGATGCCGAGATCAAGAAGATCAAACGCCTCGAGAACAAGGGCGCGATCAGCTTTGAAAACGCCGAGCGTCAGCGTGAGTACCAGAAAGAAAAACGCCAACGCCTCAAAGAGGGGTTGACGGTAGAAGGTGACGAGCGGGAATAAAAGAAGGGGCCGAAGCCCCTTCTTAAAAAGCCACGCCTCTCAGCGCGACTTCGGTTGCGTCGACGATGTTGTCGTTCTGACGCAAGCACTCATTCACCAGTTCAGGTATTCGAGAGCGTAACTCTGGCGGCATCTTGTCGTAGTGCACGCAATGCAGCGCATGCAGCATGTCGTAGGCTGCACCACTCTGTCGCGCGCCGACCAAGCTGAGCGTCTTGTCCAGTGTGCAGATGTCGAACCATTTGTTGTCAAACAGTTTTGTTACTGCTGCCTGTACTACCAGCCTCTTTGTGTCCGGCAACGCCGAGCACGCGAGCGAGATGTTCTCGCATGCCGTGGACTTGGATCTCCCAGATGGTATCCATGACTCCTCGGTTGTATGCGAGCTTGAGCTCGTGCTTGTTGAGGTAGTGTGCTCCGATGAGTCCGATCGCGAACCCCGCCATAAAGATAGAGAAAACATCAAACGCCTCCATGTTCATCTCAAACGAATGGCTTGAGGTCCGGCGGTTGCCAGCCCTCGGGTTTGCCGATCTTGCCCCCCTCGAGAATGACTGGCTCGCCATTCACTAGCTTGGCATCGTTGGATCTCAGCACCGCATCATCGGCTGCCGGCTTGTTGAACCCAAGCAGGAAAGCCACACCGTTGCCGGTGACCTCGCGATCGCACAACGCATCGAGCGCATGCACTCGGTTGGCGTCAGCGATGCAGGCAATGCTCTCCAACTTCTTGAGCTTGTGCGCCACCACCTTGAGGTTGTAGATGGCGGACATCAGCAAGTGATGATCGCCTCGGTCATCAAG
>JACCDW010626002.1_pt1 | contig 58578 bp, 40 predicted proteins | sample 7449781 | NCBI WGS metagenome assembly JACCDW01 (sample SAMN15323449, study PRJNA562643) | freshwater metagenome | isolation source: river surface water | place: USA:Blue River Watershed | collected 2017-08-18
ATACATTTCAAGCAAATGGAGTTGGTCAAACAATTCGTTGGGCTGGTGCGACAGGTCCAACTCCAACTACGAGCAGAACAGAAATTCAATCCTTCACCCTCTTTTACACAAATGCTTGGAATGTCTTAGCACAATACACTTCTTTTGCTTAAAAAGAAGTGGTTTCACGAATTTTGCTTAAAAAGAAGTGGTTTCACGAATTTTGCTTAAAAAGAAGTGGTTTCACGAATTTTGCTTAAAAAGAAGTGGTTTCACGAATTTTGCGTAAGAAAAAATACAATGACAGAATAAATGCCTTTTTTTGCTTCTCTTGAGGCCTCTTTTGGATATGGAAGACCTCAGAAACCAACTGTAGTTATACCAGCAGTATCAGGAAATGCTCCGGCCTATTACACAAGCTCATCAGGATATTTGATGTATCAGCCAGGCTGGACTTCTACAAATCTGCAATTGAAAGATGCTCAAAATATTAGTACAGCTACAGTTATCAGAACATATTCTCCTTTTGCTTCTGCTTGGACTTATATTCATGATAAAGATCTGGATTCGAATATTTACTATGGAATGGGTGAAGGAACGCGTAACTTATTAAAGTACACTTTACAAAAAGGAGGAACCACTGTTACATCCAATTCAATAGGAACTTTGACACAGGCAACAACGAGTGTTTTGGGTGCTTGCTATGCTCCTGCTTGTATGTGGTCGACAACAACTGGTTATGGGGCTTTTATAATTGGTGGTTACTCACAAGCTGTTTTACATGTTTGTGAATTAAATCAAGCAAAAACAAGCACAATTGCTCGTTATACTGTTCCATGGTTAAATGAAGTCTATGGAACAGAAGTTATACCAAAAGCCGCATCTGGATTTAACTATGATTATGGTGTAGCTTATACAAGAGCTGGAAAATTAAAAGCTTCTTGGACTGTTGATATGAGTACAAAATCTTGGACAAATGTTGTTTCTTCTTTGTATTCATCTGGTGTGACTGGTCCAGCAAATGGTAATGGAATGATTTACTACCCTAGAGGAAAACCAATTTACACAGGAGATACGACAACAAGCACAAATAGAATTGCTATGAATGATACAAGTGGGAGTAATTTGTATGTTTGGGATATAACTGAATCAGGAACATCTTTAGTCTGGAATTTTAATAAATTAATTCCAATGGCAAATAATGGAGGATATCCATATCATATGTCACAGAATGCTTATAATTCTGTTTCTTAGTATATCTTTATAGTAGTGACTTAAGCAAAGTTCTAAAGAAGTTTGCTTATCTCATTTAGAAAGTATGCCGTTCATTCAAATCCAACTTCGGCGAGGTACAGCTTCACAGTGGGCAGCAGATAATCCTGTTTTGGCTGCTGGTGAAATGGGTTTAGAATCAGATACTAGTTTGTTTAAAATTGGTGATGGCATTAAGAACTGGAATAATTTACCATACGGTGGCTTACGAGGACAAACTGGTTTTACTGGTTATACAGGTTTTACTGGTTTTACAGGAACAACAGGGCCAACTGGCATGACTGGACAAACAGGTTTTACTGGACCAACTGGACAAACTGGCGCAACAGGATCAACTGGTCCAACTGGAGCAGTTGGTACTGGACCAACGGGTTCAACAGGTTTTACAGGATCAACAGGTCCAACTGGAGAGATTGGTTACACAGGTCCAACTGGTTTACAGGGAACATCAGGTAACCTCTTTAACACACAAACAACATCGGCTATTACACCAACTCCAACACAAGGTGGAACTCAATCTTTCACAGTTAGCACAGGATTAGCATATATTCCCGGTAATTCCATTGTTGTTGTTGATTCAACCAATGCTTCCAATCGTTTTGAAGCAACAGTAAGCACATATGATACATTTACTGGTTCTTTAGTTGTGAATGATATACAAAATATTAGAGGTATTTTCACAAATCAGATCTACAGAATAAACTTGGATGGTATTGATGGTCCAACAGGTGTAACAGGGTATACTGGTTTTACTGGTTTTACTGGTTTTACTGGTACAACAGGGCCAACTGGGGCTCTTGGAACTGGTCCAACAGGTGATACAGGAACAACAGGTTCAACGGGTACTACAGGTGCTACAGGGGCTGTTGGTACTGGTCCAACGGGTTCCACAGGTGCGAGTGTTATGACCTTAGAAGTATTAACGGGTGCGGCGAAAATAACTTCACCTACCTCTTTTACACTCTATGGTAATGAAGAAGCAATTACTGCGTCAGAAGTTTTATCAACCCAAACTGGCGTTTATTTACAATTTACAGAACCAGATTCTATTTCTGGAGTTGGTGCTTTATACGCAGAACTTTATAATGATTCGATTACAAATAATTATCCATATGTTTTATTCCAGAATGGAAATCTTTTATTTTATGCCAATAATACCCTTTTACAAACTATTCCACAAGTTCCTGGACGTTTAGTAAGTATTTATTATGATAGTGTCTATGTTTATTTTTATGCGAATGGAGTTTTACAAGCTTCAGCAGTAAATACCAATCCAGTTTCCTCTTACACTCTTCGCTTTCGTGTTGCGTTTCAAGCTTTAGATTCTATCAGAACAATTTCTAATGTTCGTTGGTTTTTAACAGGTAAAATTGGTTCCACGGGTCCAACTGGTTTACAAGGTTTTCAAGGTTTTACTGGTGATACTGGTTTTACAGGAACAACTGGTTCAACTGGAGCTACTGGAGCGACTGGAACAACAGGTCCTACTGGAACAACAGGAGCAACAGGGCCTACAGGAGCAACTGGTCCAACTGGTTTTACTGGTCCAACAGGTGCAGTTGGTACAGGTCCAACAGGTGCGCAAGGTCCTTCAGGTGATTATGGGCCACAAGGTGATCAAGGTGCTACAGGTTATACTGGTGAAACAGGTCCTACTGGAAGAACTGGTCCTACTGGTATGACTGGAGCAACAGGAACAACAGGATCTACTGGAAGAACTGGAGCTACTGGTATGACTGGTCCTACTGGATTTACTGGATCAACTGGTTCAACAGGTTCAACAGGTCCTTCAGGTGCTATTGGTGCTCCTGGTGATCGTGGTCCAACTGGTACAACTGGTTTTACTGGTTCTACTGGTCCAACTGGTATGACAGGGCCTCAAGGTATTCCTGGTACAGCTGATAATACTGGTGCTACAGGTCCTACTGGAATGACTGGACAAACTGGGATGACTGGACAAACTGGAAGAACAGGTCCTACAGGTCAAACTGGTCAAACTGGTATGACTGGTATGACTGGTCCTTTATCAACAGGTCCTACAGGTCAAACAGGTCCATCAGGTTCGCAAGGCTTACCAGGTGATGAAGGTCCAACAGGAACAACAGGTCCTACTGGGATGACTGGACAAACAGGAAGAACAGGTCCAACTGGTGTAACTGGTATGACTGGTATGACAGGTCAAACAGGTCCTTTGGGAACAGGTCCTACTGGTCCAACAGGTCCAACAGGTACAACAGGTTCCACTGGTCCTTCAGGTTCGCAAGGCTTACCAGGTGAAAGAGGTCCAACAGGAAGAACAGGTCCTACTGGTTCAACTGGAATGACAGGTCCTACAGGTTTTACAGGTTCATCAGGAGCAACTGGTTCTACAGGTTTTACAGGTCCAACTGGAACAACAGGTACAACAGGTACAACAGGTCCAACTGGTATTCCTGGTGATCATTACAATACATCAACAACTTCCTCTGTAACATTCGACCCATCAGTAACTGGAACAATTGATATTTATGTATCAACCTCTTTAGCATATATTACTGGTAACTCGGTAATTGTTGTAAATCAAGGTGCTCCAACGAATAAATTTGAAGCAACTGTAAATAGTTATGATGTTTCAACTGGTTTAATTTCTTTAATCAATCCAGTAAATATTCAAGGTACTTTTGGTTCTTCCGCAATCTATAATGTGAACTTGGATGGTATTGATGGTCCAACAGGTTCAACAGGCCCAACGGGTCAAACAGGTCCAACTGGTCCAGCTGGTGATCGTTACAATACACAAACAACAACCTCTTTTACACCAACTCAAGGAGGAACAGGAACATTTACTACAGAATTAAATTTAGCCTATATTCAAGGTAACTCAGTAGTAATTGTTAATTCTTCTGTTCCTTTATCAAGATTTGAAGCACTTGTTTCATCTTATGATCGTAATTCTGGTTCTATGAGTGTAACTGATATAACAAATATTGTTGGAACTTCTTTTGGCACAGGAACATATAATGTCAATTTGGATGGTATTGATGGTCCAACTGGTTTTACAGGTTCAACAGGTCCTACTGGAGCAACTGGTGATACAGGAACAACTGGTCCAACTGGTATGACTGGTGATACAGGAAGTACTGGTCCAACTGGTGATACTGGTACAACAGGTCCAACTGGAATGACTGGTCATACTGGAGCAACAGGACCTACAGGTGATACAGGTATGACTGGTGATACTGGAGCTACTGGTCCAACTGGTGCTGTTGGTACGGGTCCCACTGGTGATACAGGAACAACTGGTCCAACTGGTATGACTGGTCATACAGGAAGTACAGGTTCCACAGGAATGACTGGTGATACTGGTACAACAGGAGAAACTGGACCTACAGGAAGTACTGGTGCTACAGGAATGACTGGTCCAACAGGTTTTACTGGAATGACAGGGCCAACAGGAATAACTGGAGCTACTGGTCTTGGTGGTCCAGCTAACTTTAATTTAGAATTTGTTTCAGTTAATAACCCTATAACATATTATAACAATAAACAAAACGCATTACAAGGGGGTTCAATTACTTGGACTGATGGTGCTTATTCTGTTGAAACCTATAATGGGCCATTCCAAGTCAGTTGGAGTGTTCCTCAAAATGATAAACAAGTTTTTGTTGGGGTTGCTCAAAATCCAACTGCTATCGCTAGTTTGTATTCCAATATGGAATTTTCTATTCAAAATGCGAATGATGGTGTTTTATATATTTATGAATCAAATGTGTATCAAGGTTCTTTTGGTTCCTATTCAGCAAATGATACTTTTGCTATAGTGTATGATGGAATATATGTTAAATATTTTCACAATGGTAGTCAAATTTATACAAATCGTCCTTATTCTTTAGGAAATCCACCAGTTCATTTATTAGTCAATTTAGGTTCTGATAATACAAGTATTGTTAAAAATCTTAGTATTCAACCCCTTTTACTTGGTCCTACTGGTTTTACTGGATATACTGGTTATACTGGTTATACTGGTGAAACAGGCCCAACAGGTTCAACAGGTTCTACTGGTGAAACTGGTTCTACTGGTCCTACTGGAAGTTCTGGAAGTACTGGGCCTACTGGAAGTTCTGGAAGTACTGGTCCTACTGGAAGTTCTGGCCCTACAGGTGAAACAGGTCCTACTGGAGAAACTGGAAGTACTGGTTCTACTGGAAGTTCTGGAAGTACTGGTCCTACTGGAATGACTGGTGAAACTGGTATGACTGGTCCTACTGGTGAAACTGGTAGTACTGGTCCTACTGGTCAAACAGGTCAAACAGGAAGTACTGGTTCTACTGGAATGACTGGCGAAACAGGTCCTACTGGTATGACTGGTAGTACAGGTCCTACTGGAGAAACTGGTTCTACTGGTTCTACTGGAGAAACAGGCCCTACTGGAGAAACAGGAAGTACTGGTCCTACTGGAATGACTGGCGAAACAGGTCCTACTGGTATGACTGGTAGTACTGGTTCTACAGGTATAACAGGTCCTACAGGTCCAGCTGGTTATGTTGGTGCTGATGGTGCTACAGGGTATACTGGTTATACTGGTTTAACAGGTCCAACAGGAGCTCCAGGTTATATTGGTCAAGATGGTAACACGGGTCCAACTGGTTATACTGGTGCTGTTGGAACAGGCCCAACGGGTCAAACAGGTCCAGCTGGTGATAGATATAATACAACTTCCACAACAACCACTATTACACCAACTGAAGGAGGTTCTGTTTCATTTACTATTGGAACTCAATTATCTTACATTGTAGGAAACTCGGTTATTGTTGTTGATTCTTCAAATCCAGTGAATCGTTTTGAAGGTTCAATTCAAAGTTATGATAGAGTAACTGGAGCCGCTGTTATTCAACAAATAACAAATATTAAAGGTACTTTTGGTTCTTCAACAACATATAATGTAAATTTGGATGGTATTGATGGTCCAACAGGAACAACAGGTCCTCAAGGTATTCCAGGAACAGCAGTCAATACTGGTGCGACTGGTTCAACTGGACAAACTGGTTCAACTGGTTTTACTGGTGCTACAGGGGCTGTTGGTACTGGTCCTACTGGAGCTACTGGAGCAACAGGAACAACAGGTCCTACTGGAACAACTGGGCCAACTGGAGCTACAGGAAGAACAGGTCCTACTGGTTTTACAGGTCCAACAGGACAAATGGCGACAGGTCCAACAGGTTTACAAGGTCCTTCTGGTGATTATGGTCCTCAAGGTGATCAAGGTCCAACAGGTTATACAGGTATTACTGGTCCTACTGGAATGACTGGCATGACTGGACAAACTGGTATGACTGGACAAACGGGTATGACAGGAAGAACTGGTCCTACTGGTATGACTGGTATGACTGGGCCAACAGGACAAACAGGAACAACGGGTCCAACTGGTGGTGTTGGAACAGGTCCAACTGGTATGACTGGTGATTCTGGAACAACAGGTCCTACTGGTCCTTCTGGATCACAAGGTTTACCAGGTGAAAGAGGTCCAACTGGAAGAACAGGTCCAACAGGTTCAAGTGGTCCAACTGGTTTTACTGGCCCACAAGGTCCTCCAGGTACAGCTGATAATACTGGTGCTACAGGGAATACAGGTCAAACAGGTCCTACAGGCATGACTGGACAAACTGGTATGACGGGTCCAACAGGAAGAACTGGTCCTACTGGTATGACTGGTTCTACAGGTCCATTAGGAACAGGTCCAACTGGTATGACTGGTCCTTCTGGTTCACAAGGTTTACCAGGTGATGAAGGTCCAACTGGTAATACGGGTCCTACTGGAACAACAGGTACAACAGGAAGAACAGGTCCTACTGGTTTTACTGGATCAACTGGTCAAACAGGTCAAACTGGTCCTTTAGGAACAGGTCCAACAGGTTCAACAGGTTCTACTGGTATTACTGGTCCAACTGGTCCATCAGGATTACAAGGCTTACCAGGAGAAAGAGGTCCTACTGGTGATACAGGATATACTGGTTACACTGGAAGAACAGGTCAAACAGGTTTTACTGGTATGACTGGTCCAACAGGTACAACAGGTCCAACTGGTTTTACTGGTCAAACTGGTATGACTGGTGAAACAGGTCCTTTAGGAACAGGTCCTACTGGTGATACTGGTTTTACTGGACCAACTGGTGAAACAGGTCCTACTGGAGCTGTTGGAACAGGCCCTACAGGTCCGACTGGCGTGACTGGTGATACTGGTATGACTGGTGATACAGGTCCTACTGGAGAAACTGGTCCTACTGGTGATACAGGTACAACAGGTACAACAGGTCCGACTGGAGAAACAGGTCCGACTGGAGTAACTGGTGATACAGGTACAACTGGTCCTACTGGAAGTACAGGTCCTACTGGCGATACAGGTCCTACTGGTGATACAGGTACTACAGGTACAACAGGTTCTACAGGTATAACAGGTCCTACTGGTTTTACTGGTCCTACTGGTATTGCTGGTGATAGATACAATACAGTTTCTCAATCACAATACAACTTCAATCCCTCTAACACAGGAACAATAGATATTCAAGTACAAGCAAATTTAGCATATATTAGTGGTAATTCTGTTGTTGTTGTTAGTTCTTCAGATCCAACACAACATTTTGAAGCAACTGTATCCGCCTATGATTACAATTCTGGATTAATAACAATTGTTGACCCAGTTAATATTCGTGGATCTTTTGGAAGTTCCTCCTTTTACAATGTTAACTTGGATGGTATTGATGGTCCAACTGGTTCCACAGGGCCAACTGGCGCAACTGGCATAACTGGACCAACAGGAACAACAGGTTCAACTGGTTCAACAGGCCCTACTGGAGAAACAGGTCCAACAGGAAATACAGGAGCAACTGGAGAAACTGGAAGTACTGGACCTACAGGAGCAACAGGTGATACTGGAAGTACTGGGCCTACTGGTCCTACTGGTTCAACGGGTCCGACTGGTCCAACTGGTATAACTGGTGCGACAGGCAAACAAGGTGATCTCTTTAACACAACAACAACAACTCCACCAACTCCTTTTGATCCAAATTCTGGAAGTGTAACTATGAATGTAGCAAATAATTTAGCTTATATTTATGGTAACTCTGTTATAGTAGTTGATTCTGGTAATTCAGCGAATCGTTTTGAAGGTACAGTCACCGCTTATAATTCACCAAATCCAGGTGATATTACAGTTAGTAATATTGTAAATATTCGTGGAACTTTTGCTGGAAGTGGAGTGAATTATAATGTGAATTTGGATGGTATTGATGGACCAACTGGTTCAACTGGTTATACTGGTTATACTGGATATACTGGATATACTGGTGAAAGTGGTTCTACTGGATTTACAGGTCCTACAGGAACAACAGGAGAAACAGGTCCTACTGGTTTTACTGGTCCTACTGGGGAAACTGGTCCTACTGGAGCAACAGGTCCGACAGGAACAGCAGGAACAAGAATTTATGCTGGCTCAGGAGCACCAAGTCCTTCATTAGGTGTTATAGGTGATTTCTATATTGATTTGTCTTCTGGTTTATTGTATGGTCCAAAAGTCTAAAATAAGGTTTTTTATTTTAGAAAAACCTTATTAATAGTATGAATACTTTCCAAAACATAGTTTTGGAAAGTATTAGTCTAAAATAATATAGTATGGCTCCTCCTTCTATTCCATTGATATTTGTGAGACCACTTGTAGAGGCTTCACAAATAACATTTACATGGCTTCCACCAACTTCTGATGGAGGCTCGCCCATTACAGGATATATCCTAAGTTGCGCATCACCTCCTTTTACACGAATCTTACAAGAATATGATCGATCTACTTTTGTGACTGATTTGACTCCTGGAGTAAGTTATACTTTTAGTCTAGTTGCTGTCAATTCTGATGGATCTTCAGAACCCGCTTCTTTTCGCACAGTTGTTCCTGGATATCGCCCTGGAACAACTTCAAATGTTCAAGCTTATTTTTTAAATAATGATACAGCAATTGTAAGTTGGAGCACAACAACAGAACTTGGTTTTTCTCCTCTGATTAATCATGTTGTTCGTGGGGATGCTTATGATAGTTTAGATAATTTATATAATAATTCTACTATTTTACAAACAGCAAATAGTACAGCTAGTTTTGTATCAATTACTTCTCTTGGTCCTTATAAATATCGTTTTTACAGTATTCCTGTTAATAGTGTTGGTTATGGTCCTTTGGGAAGTTTTTCAACACTCTTAAATATTCCACCGCCAACATATTCTTCCTTTATCACAAGTTCAATTATGCAATTTGGTTCAACACTTTCTGGCTCTTATACACGTTTTACAACACCATCATCTATTTTTATTTCATCACAATTAACTGTTGGAACTTTGTCTGGATCAAATAATTTCCCAAACTATGAATTTTGTGTAAAAAGTACAACTGTTGTTTCAACTTTTGTACATTCTGAATGGTTTTCACCCTCTAACCTTAGTCTAGGTGTTCCGAGTTTTTGTGTTGTGAATGGAGATTTAACAATTAATTCTGGTGTTGTTTTCAAGCCTGATTTAAGATTCAAACCATTTGTTACTTTGTTTGTAAAAGGAAATTTAGTTGTAAATGGTGAAATTTCAATGACAGGAAGAGGTCAAGGTTCTAGTGGATATACAACTCCGTTACAGATTGCATATGGAACATATTCTGGTGTTTCAAATCCACTTGTTCCAATTAATGGTGGAGCAGGAGGAGATGGAAATTTAGCTGGAGATAATGCAAGTGTAGCAGGTACAAATGGTTCTGGTGGTTCTACAGGTGGAGGTGGAAGTGGTTGTCGTGATACAACTACTTTTCCATTCCCACCTTTTGCAAAAATAAGTCCAGCTGGAGGTTCTGGCGCACAAGGAGGAATGTTTGGTGGTGGCGGAGGTGGTGGAGGTGCTGGTGTTAATAATGCTTTTGTTGGTTCATCTGGAGGAAATGCGAATCAAACAATAGGTGGTATCGCATCACAATTTAATCTTTCTGCTGGTGGTGCTGGGGAACCTCCTGGCACAAATCCTTTTTCTATGTCCACAATTGTTCAACTTGAAGGTGCTCGAGGTGTTGGAGGTGTTTTATTTGTTATTTGTACAGGTTCAATCTCTGGTTCTGGTAGTATAACAGCTGATGGTTTACAAAATAGCACAATTTTACAGCCCAATATTCCTGGTGGAAGTTCTGGAGGTGGTAGTGTAACTGTTTTTTATAGTACATCATATTCGCTCGCAACACTTTCAGCGAATGGTGGAGCATCACAAGTTGGTGCTTTGTATAATGGTGTTATAAGACAAGGTGGTGCGGGCGGAAATGGAACAGCTCGTGCTCTCCAAATACCATAGAACATCAATCATTTTACAATACCCTTTTTTCGCGATCTATAAACTTTTCTTAAAAGTTTGTAAGTCTAATAGAAAAAGAAAAAGAAAATGTCAAAACCCCGGTATTTATTTCATAATATTTACGGAGATGCAAAAGAGCTGATTGAAACTAAACCTGATGATGTTATTTGTGTTCCTTTTGGTTGGGATCCAGTCACAGAAGAAAAGAGAAATTCCCTTTTACAAGAGTTAGGAGTTTATGTAAGTTGCTTACCTTGTGTTGTTTATTGGAAAGAAGAATCTACTTTGACACATGCTGATGGATTTCAATCATTTCAACCTGCTGGTTGGTATGAATTTCGTTTTGAACAAGAAATAAAACCTTGGTCTTGGAATCAAGTTCCACAATAAAAATTTTTATTTTACTTTGGGAAAAGGCCTAATAAAAATTTTGAACTTAGCGGTAGATGTCTTGGCCAGTTGCTTTTTCCATGATTGGGGCCTCAGGTCCTACTGGCGATACGGGTCCGAGTGGGCCAACAGGAAATACAGGTCCGAGTGGATCTACAGGTTTTACAGGTTCAACTGGACCTACTGGAATTCCTGGAAGTAGCTTTATTCGAACCTATATTTACAGTTCAACTTCAGCAGCTTCTTCTGGATACGCAACAAATCTTCCAAATACCTGGATTCTGAATGAAAATGATGTGAATGGTGCTAAAGGGGATAGTTGGTTTTATACATTAAGTAGTAATCTCTATTTCAGTGTTCGATTAAATGTAAAAGATAATGCTGGTAATGTAGGTGTTTTGGGACTTTCTTCTGTAACAAATAATTTTGATGGAACTTGGACTTTGAGTGGTGGAGCAATACTGAATGCTGGAACTGGTTTTGTGGATGGAACTGAAATTTATTTTAGTTATGAAATTGCTGGTTTTCAAGGGGATACTGGTTACACTGGTTATACTGGTTACACAGGAGAAACTGGTTCGACTGGTTTTACTGGATCTACAGGAGAAACAGGACCTACTGGAGAAACTGGTCCTACTGGTATGACAGGTCCTACTGGAGAAACTGGTTCAACTGGTATCACAGGTCCTACTGGTCCAGTTGCTGGTTCTGATACGCAGATTGTATATAATAAATCTGGAATGGCATTTGCTTCTGATGATTTAACATATAACTATCATATTTCAACTCTGAATGTAAAAGGGGATATTTTACCAACTACAGATTTAACGTATAACTTGGGTTCTTCTGCTTCTAAATGGAATAGTTTGTATGTTGGAACTGGTTCAGTTTATTTAGGTGATACAAGATTCACAGCTTCCCAAACAGGTGGTAAAGATGTTTTACAGTTTTCTGCTGGACCTACTGGACAAGTTCAAACCTTAGCGACTTGGCATGATATTGCTACTGGTCCAACTGGTGATATCACAAGTATTACTTCCATAGGAACTCCCAATTTAATCTCCTTTAACACAAACTTTACTGGACCAACTCCAACTACACCAGGAACATTATTTTGGGACTATACTGATGGAAATAAAACTTTGAGTCTTGTGATGGAAGGTGGAAATGCTACCCAACAGATTGGTGAAGAAAGTTATTTTCGAATCAAAGCCTCTTCTGCTATCACAAATGGTCAAGTGGTTATGTTTACTGGAACTGTTGGGGCAAGTGGTGGTTTAACTGGTGCCCCAGCGACTGGTTTGACCGCAAGTACAGCCTCTTATATCATGGGTGTAGCAACACAAGATATTGCGCAGAATGCTTGGGGTTATGTTACTAATTTTGGTTTAGTCAGAAATGTAAATACTTCTGGTGGAGCAGAATCATGGGTAAATGGACAAATTTTATATTATAATCCAAATGTTACAGGGGGATTAACCAAAACTCCTCCTCTTGCTCCAAACGCCAAAGTGCAAGTCTGTTCTGTAGTGTATGCGAGTGCTTCCAATGGTTCTCTCTTTGTTCGTCCAACTTTTGGGGGTTCACTTGGTGAATTTGAAGGGGATGTTGAAATAAATAATGCTGCTACAGGGGATGTTTTACGTTGGAATGGAGTTCACTGGGAAAATTCTCAAGTTGTTGGACCCACGGGATATACTGGATATACAGGTTATACTGGATATACTGGTGAAACAGGTTCTTCTGGTCCTACAGGTATTCAAGGACCCACAGGTGCTGCTGGGTTAAATGGTGTTCAGAGTGGTCTCGTTTTATTCTTAGATACAGATGGTGGAACTGCTCCTCAGAATGGTAGTCTTTTACAAATTCCAAATCAGTCCGCTCAAACAACCATAACAACAACACAAACAAATACAACAATTGAATTAGGAACATTTCTTTCTCCAACTGGATCTCTACCAACCAATTTAATCATAGGTGGTTTATGGAAAATGTTATTAATAGGAACAGCTAGTACAGCAAATACAATTTCATATTATTATACTGTTTATTATGTGGATGAAGATGGTGTTTCAAATCAAACTTTATTAGCGGCTGGATCAAGTGCAACAGCAACCTACTTTAGCACCTCTCAATCAATCGCTACATATGAACTCTATGTTCCTGAAACACGTCTACCAACAACAACAAAACGATTAAAAGTAGTGGTCACAGGGATTTTTACTGGAAACAATCGTGTTTTAACTTTAGAATTTCGTGATAATACTTTGAGTTCTCTCGCAACTACCTTACTTGCGAATGCTGCGACTGGTCCAACTGGTTCTCAAGGTTTGATTGGTTATACAGGTTATACTGGATATACAGGTGAAACTGGTCCTACTGGTTTTACAGGTTCTACTGGAGAAACTGGAAGTACTGGTATGACAGGTCCAACTGGAGCTGTCGGTCCAATCGCTGGTTCTGATACCCAAGTTATTTATAATCAAGCAAATTCTGCTGGAGCTTCACAGTATCTAACATATGTATATGCGAATCATAATCTTCGTATTAGTGGTGAAACTGGTACAACACCTCCTTCTTATTCACTTGAAAATAATGATGCTAGTAGTGATACACTTGATATTTCTATAACAGGTCTTTCACAAATAAGTACAGATCCAACTCTTAATTTTCAAATTGGTGCTCAGAATAATTTAGAGATAATTGCTAACTCTACAATTTTTCAGAGTCATATTGTGCCATCAGCTGATTTATCATATGATTTAGGAACAACTAATTTACGTTGGAGAGATTTATATGTGAGTGCTGGAACAATTTATTTGAGTACAACAAAACTCTCTTTAGCTTCTGATGGTAATTTACAAGTGGCTGTTGGAAATGCAGCAGCCTCCAAAGTTGCCACCGCTTCTGCTCCCATCAGCTCCTTTAACACCCTCTTTTCTGACTCAGGCATGATTAGCTCTTTAACAGCTTCTTCAATTACAGCAGTTAACTTTATTTATTTATCCAGTATTCAACAGACAGAATATATCTCTTCTGTGAATGTTGATACAGATGAATTAACTTATTCAACATCTATTGGTAATAAAATTATAACAAGTAGTATTTTTGTTAATACAGACTCCAGAACATATGAATTAAATGTGGAAGGAACGGGCAGAATTACAAGTACTTTTACTAGTACTATGGGTATTGGTACTTTAACACCAGCCCAAATGTTAGATGTTATAGGAGGTGCTCATATCAGTTCTGGATTGTTTCTGGATACAAATGTAGCGAATGGTGGTTTACAACTCCAGAACTCTGGTGGAAATAGTAATACTATTTTTATCAAAGATCCTGGACAAGCTGGTAATTATGGTTGGTCAATTGGTCAGAATCTGACATTAGGTTCTACTTTGAGTTCATTTGCTTTGACTCGTGTAGATAATGGAGTTTTTAGTCCAACTGCTTCTCTGTTTATCACTTCTGCTGGTAGTTTCGGTTTAGGAACTTCGACGATTACCAGACGTTTGGAAGTGAATGGGAATATGCGTGTTGGGAATCAAACGAGTGGTCCAAGTAGTTTTATTTTAGAATTAGGAACTGCTTCTGCTGCAAGTGCGAATCGTTCTGCTGTGTTAAATGGAGATGGATTGAATATGCAGATTATTAATTATTTACCTGGAAACTTATCTTTACATACCTCTAACACAGAAGTTATAACAATTAGTAGTCTAAATGTAGGAATTAATACAACAACTCCTCGTAGTAAATTAGATGTATTAGGAGGCGTACGCTTTGCTGGCGCAACAGCAGGAAATACAAGTTCATTTATAATTGATTTAGGAAGTTCAGGAGTTGGTTCTTTTCGTTCTGGATTTATTTATGGAGATGGTCTCAATTTTCAAATTGCTAATCAGCAACCAGGAAATTTTACAATCGCAACCTCTAACACAGATCGTTTAACAATTTTATCAACTGGTAATGTGGGAATTGGTACAACAACACCATTAGGAAAACTATCTGTTGATTATGATGGTATAACTGTAAATCAAAATGTATTGAGTTTACATACTAGAAATACAGGTACAAATGATTATAATCTTATTGAAGCTGGCCATGGAGCGACTACAACATTTGTATTAAAAGGGAATGGTAATGTTGGTATTAATACATCAACTCCAAGTTATTTACTTGATGTTGCTGGAATTGCTCGATTAACAAGTACTTTTACAAGTTCAATTGGTATTGGAACAATTGTTCCAACAACCCCATTACATATAGAAACAAATGGAGGTAATTTTGGTATTTTAATGAATCACACTTTATCAACTAATAATTATTTATTAACATTAAGTAATGCTGCAGCAGGAGGATTTCTTGGATTTCATTCAGCACAAGGTACTGGTTCTTATGTAACAGGAAGTGCTGTGGGTGATATGGTTATGAGAATTCCACAAAATAGAAGACTTCATTTTACAAATACAAATTCAGAACCTCTTTTAACATTATCTAGTTTAGCAGTTGGTATTGGAACAGCAACACCAGCATATCGCTTACATGCTACAACATCAGTATTAAATGCTGTTACAATTATGTGTAGTAATAGTGCTGGTGATTCACGTTTTTATATATCTCCAGCAACTGGTGGAAATACTACAGAATTAAAACGAATTGATACAGCGAATGGTGATTTTGTTATTATTAATTATGGAACTGGTGCGGTTCGTTTAACCGCAAATAGTGCTGCTTATACTGGTGTAAATATTTTTAATAGTGGAAATGTTGCGATTGGTAATTTAACACCATCTTATAAACTTCAAGTGGATGGTTCTCTTGGAGTCAATTCATCAACTGCTGATAAAATTGGTGGAACAACTTGGGGAACTTATTCAGATGAACGTATAAAAACAGATATTTCTTCAGCGGATTTAGATAGATGTTATGATATAATTAATAATATTAATTTGTATCACTATTCTTACATTTCTTCTTTTATTGATCCAAGTTTAGTAAATGATCAACATCGTTTAGGTTTTATTGCTCAAAATGTAAGTACTATTTTTCCTAAAGCAGTTCATACAAGAGAATTAAGTAGTTTATCTGATTGTTTAGTTCTTGATACTGACCAGATTTTAATGGCTCATTTTGGAGCAACTCAGAAACTCATCCAGAAAGTTGAAGTATCAGAATCAACTATAACAGGTCTCCAAAGTGAAAATGTGTCAAAGGAATCTACTATAGTTGGACTCCAGAACAGCATTTCTGACATTTATTCTATTCTGTCCACTTTGAGATAGTAAGATTTAATAAATAATATTAGTTTAAAAAAGCTATTTTATCTTCTTTTAAAAGATAAAATGGCTCAAGTCCCAGGAACACCAGTCATACAGCCAAGACCAACAGCTACCAATCAGACTTTAGAGTTTTGGTGGAATCCCCCAGTTTCTGACGGTGGTTCTCCTATAACATCCTATATTCTGACTGATGGAACAAATACTTTTAATTTAGATTCCAATGCTCGTTACTACAGAGCCCAAGGTTTAGCAAATGGAACAATCTACCCTTTTACAATTGCTGCTTCCAATGCTATAGGGTCTGGTGCTCCTGTTGCTTTCCGAGCTGTACAACCAGGTTTGAAACCAGATCCTCCCTTAAATCTTACTTATTCTTCTATCAACACTTCTAACACAGACTACTTGATTACGTGGACGAATCCAACCAATGTGGGTCAAGCAACTTTGAATCGTGTTTTTCTTCAAGCCTATCCTGTGGATGGAAATGGAGTTCCAATTACAACTAGTACCAATTTAATTGTAAAACGAACGATGTTTGGTGGAGCTGCTGGTGAAACTCAATCTCGTATTGTTCCTTTGATTTCTGGTTATAACTACAAAGTTCTTGTCCAAACAATTAACGATCCTGGTTATTCTTTACCAACTGCTTATACAAGCACTATCACTTTAGTTTCAACAGTTATCACTGCTTTTTCTCCTTCTTCTTTTACGGGTATGCAACTTTGGCTGGATGCTGCTGATTCATCTTCTTATGTTACAAGTGGTACTGATGTTATTCGATGGAGTAGTAAAGGTCCAAGTAGTATTATTTTAAGTTCAATTGCAGGAAAATCAAATGGAACATATCCTCTCTTGGCTGGAAGTACTTTAGCTGGAAATACAACACTCACTTTTACAAGTACATCTTTATTAAAACAAGGGACTGCTTATGATAATGTAAAAAATATGTTTTGGGTTGGATATCAAGCAAATCAAGGAACACAATTTCCGTTCTTATTTGGTGCCGATTCAACATTTGATTGGCATGCGAATAATGGTCCTATGCAATATATTGGTACTGGAAGTGCCTCAGCAGCACTTTTATTTGCATCGACATTTTTTCTTGGAAATAATTCAAATTTTTCAAATAATTTTTCAAATATCCCATTTGCTTCTACAAATACTTCATTTATGCTATCAGTTTATAGTATTTCAGGAGGAAGTTCAAGATGGCAAGGTTTAACATTTGATAGAACTGGTTCACGTGGTTGGATGGGTAATTTAGGGGAAGTTATTACATACTCAAATGAAATCACAGCAAATCAACGTTTGACTGTAGAAGGATATCTTGCTTGGAAATGGGGCTTATCCACCTTACTTCCCAGAACACATCCCTTTTACACCCGTGCTCCAATTATTTCTGATTCCAATATCGATTTTTCTCCTTCTACTATTTCAACTCTACGTATTTGGTTGGATGCGAATGATGCGGCCACTATTTCTCGTTCTGGATCTACTTCTACAATCACATCTTGGGCTGATAAATCTGGTTCTTCCAACTCGGCTACACCAGGAGGAACTGCTCCAACCTACGTTCCAGCATCGAATGCTGTTAGCTTTGGTGGAGCTGGTTACATGACAACAAACTTTTTAGCATCTTATTCACGTGAAACAACTTGTTTAGTTTTTAATGCGAATAATATAACTGGATTTCAACAATTGTTTGCAAGTCAGCCTGGTGGTCGTCAAGTCTTTTTTGGCACTTCTCCAAATGGTTCTTTGTATGTAAAAAATACTATGGGTGGTGGAGTTATTACTCCACCAAGTTTTGCTATTTCAGCTTCTATACCAACTGTTTTGACATATCATAATGATGGAACATCCACTATTTTATATATAAATGGTTCCAATGTTGCTGCTGGAACAACTATTTCTTATACAGCAGGTTCAACAATTCTTGGAGCTTACTATAGTGGCTCTGCTTTTGGAGATTACTATAATGGTTTAATGTATGAATTTAATGGTTATTCTACCTTTTTGAATTTACAACAAAGACAACAAGCAGAAGGCTACTTGGCTTGGAAATGGGGTATCCAAAGTCGCTTACCTTCTACTCACTTGTATTTCTTCAGACCTCCAACAAGAAAAGATACATTCACCTCTTTTTCACCTTCTTCTATTTCTGGTATTCAAATATGGTTGGATGCGAAAGATTCTACAACATTTACTTTTAGTACGAGTGTTTCAACTGTAACCCAGTGGAGAGATAAATCAGGTAATTCAAGACATGCAATTCCATTTCAAGGACAACCATTTTATTCAAATACAGCTTTTTCAAATACACAGCCAGGTGTTGTTGTTTGGAATTCAAGTACATTATATGCTCCAATACCTGTGAATACATTTCCAAGTTCTGGTCATTTTTTTGTTGTTTTTCAAAAAACGAGTTCGGCCGTTGGTGGTGCTGGTGATACAATTATTTCACGTAGTTTAGCCAATAAACCTGCTCCATTTGATACATATAACACATCAAGATACTGGGGTGATGGAAATATATATGCAAATTCAAATGTAAGTTTTGATTTAAGTACAGCATCTAATATTAATAATTGGAATTTTAATATAACATCTAATTCTTGGAATGAATATTTAAATGGTTCAACAGTTGCTCTTTTTACTGGATTATCAGGTTATGGTGATAATTCATCAAATTTATATTTTGGATCACGACAAGATACATTAACTGGAAGTCGTGCTTTTATTGGTGAAATAATTGCTTACAATAAAAGTTTAACAACTGCTGAAAGACAACAAGTGGAAGGCTACTTGGCTTGGAAATGGGGCGTACAAAACAATTTACTTTCAGTACATCCATTCCGCTATGGTTCAACTATATCTCTTGGTCCAATTTCTACTGTGAATACTTTATAAACTAAAAAAATTCTAAAAAGATTTCTTTTAAAGTTTTTTCGTTGAAAATACTTTAAAAGAAGTAATAAGAAATGTCAGTTCCTTCTACACCTAATATTAAGGTAAGACCGAAAGCCTCTAATCAGACTCTAGAGTTTTTTTGGGGTCAAGATGCTCCCGATGGTGGTTCTCCTATAACATCTTATGTCTTATTTGATGGAACAACTTCAAATGTTTTAACGGATGGCTGGGGTTATTACCGAGTGACTGGATTAACAAATGGAACTTCCTACTCATATTCTTTAGCAGCTTCCAACGCGAATGGATTGAGTCCATATAATTCTTTCAGAACAGTTCAACCAGGAAATAAACCTCAAGTTCCTTCTTCAATTACAGTGAGTTCAATTACAGGAACAACAAACTATTTAGTTTCCTGGTATACACCATCAAATGTTGGGAGTACAACCAATATTTTAGGGACTGTGTTAAAGGGATATGTTTTGGATTCCAATAGTAATGTTTTATTACGTGGTCCTTCTACTATAACTGCTCAAATTCAAGGTGGAAATGCTGGGGCCTTTCAACAATATACCATGGGATTATACTCCAATTACATGTGGAGAATATTAGTTCGTCCTGTGAATGATCCTGGATATGGTCCCAATACAGCTTATTCTGCTATTATTAATTTAATTCCTCCAACTGGATTTTCACCTTCTTCAATTGCTTCTTTGACATATTGGGTTGATGCTGCTGATATAACAACTATTTCAACAAATTCTGCTGCTGTTGTTCAAACTTGGTTAGATAAAAGTGGTTCAAACAATAATACATTATTTGGAGCAAATAGACCAACATATATTTCCACAGGAGGAACCTATATTGATACTGCGAATGGAAATCAACAATTTTTAGCTCCATCGAGTTGTTATGCTGTTACTTCTGGTGGGTCTGCTACAATTTTTATAACATATGCTGATAAAAAAAATGCTGGTACATATCAAGATCTTTTAGGTACTACAGGAAGTCCTTTTACTGAAAATTTTTATGTTGGATTACAAAGACCTGGTGGAGAAGCATGGTATTCTTTAGGAAGAACAAGTGGAGCACAAGCTTTTACAAGTACATTTAGTACAATTGTTTATGTTACAAGATATACACATAGTACTAATTTAGGAACATTACATATAAATGGTTCTAATGTACTTAGTTCTTTTTCACTTGCTGTTTCTCCAACAGGAAATTTACAATTTTCAGCAACAGGTACTGATTTTGCGAATTGTAAATTTAATGAAGTTTTAGTGTATAGATCCAACTTGACAACCATACAAAGACAAACTTCAGAAGCTTACTTAGCATGGAAATGGGGTTTATCTACTTTTTTACCTACATGGCATCCCTTTTACACCCGTGCTCCTATAGCTTCTGATTCAAATTTAGATTTTTCACCAAGTTCAATCGCAACGATGGCTATTTGGTTAGATGCAAATGATACAAGTTCGCTAACATTAACAGCTTCGAATACAGTCACTGCAATTCGTGATAAATCAGGTGCTGGAAATAATTCTTCTAACTATAGTGGAACAATCACATTAAGTACAATTAACAGCCGACAAACTATGTATTTTAGTAGTGCGTTTATGAATGGTCCAATTAGTTCATTATCAGGTTCAAATGTACATTTTTTTGCTGTAAGTCGTGGAGGAGCACGTGTTGTTAGTTTTTCTGCTCCAGGACAACAAGATTATCAAGCAGGAGGATTAAGTTTGTTAATGAACTATACCAACCCTATGAATATTATTCGTGGAGGAACAACTCTCGGTTTGAATGGATTGACTGCTGATTTACCCTATATCACTATGTATAGAGAAACGGGGTCGAATGTGACTTTGGCAGCAAATATTTCAACATCAAGTAATTATTCAGGAACATATGGTTCATTAAACTTAACAACGTGGTGTATTGCGAGAAATGCTGGTAATACAGGAGATACAGGTAATACTTTAACAGGACAATTTGGTGAATTATTATTTTACCGCAGTTCATTAAATACTTTACAACAACAACAAGCAGAAGGTTATTTAGCTTGGAAGTGGGGCTTACAAGGATCTTTACCATCCACCCACTTGTTTTTCTATCGCCCACCCACAATAAAAGATACATTCACCTCTTTTTCACCTTCTTCTATTGGTGGTATTCAATTGTGGTTAGATGCTTCTGATAGAACAACTTATACTCTGAGTGGTTCAAATGTTATATCTTGGAATAGTAAAGGATATTCAACTGTTGTCTTGAGTTCTATAACTGTAAAATCTGGTGGTACCTATCCAACTTTTACTGGTAGTACAATAAATGGTTTGAGTACAATCAGTTTTGATACAAATAGTCTTTTACGACAAGCAAATGTGTACGATGGTGTTAAAAATATGTTCTGGGTAGCGAGACAAAGACCAAGTCCAACAAATGTTTCTCTTTTTGGTCATGATTCAGTAAATGATTGGCTTGGATTTCCAAATGCCTGGGCGAATACTGTTTTTATGCAAACAGGTATTCAAAATGCTTCCAGTTTATATGTATTACAGAATTCTACTATTCAAAGTACTTTTGTAAATACTCCATTCTTTTCAACGAATAGTTTAGGCTTATTATCAGTTTATAATATTACTGGTTCAACAAGATGGCAAGGTATTGCTTATGATCGTACGAATGCTGGACGTGGTTGGGCTGGCGATTTAGCTGAGATTCTTGTTTTTAGTAATGCTCTTTCTACATATGACAGACAAACTGTGGAAGGTTATTTGGCTTGGAAATGGGGCTTACAGAATGATTTACCAGTTGGTCATCCATTCCGCAATTTTTCCACTTGTTCTCTTAGTACTATTTCAACAACAAATACTTTCTAAATTTAATATAATCTTGTAAAAATATTCATTTAATAAAAGTTTTAAAAACTTTTATCAGATGTAAGATTCTCCAAAATACTTTGGATAATCAGATGTCGGTTCCTTCTATACCAGTTTTACAAGTTCGACCAGATGCTCGTGATGGGCAATTAAAATTCTTCTGGTCTGCTCCTTTATCCGATGGTGGCTCTCCCATAACTTCCTACTTACTTTCTGATACAGGAAATTCACTTTCTTATACTCTTCCAGATACACGTACCTATACCATTTCTGGTTTGACAAATGGAACAACATATTCTTTCACCTTGGCAGCAAGTAATGCGAATGGACTTGGACTAGCAACCCCTTTTACACCTGTCCAACCTGGGAATTATCCAGATCCACCTACTTTAGTCTCCACTTTAGCTATTTCAAATAATTTGTATCAAGTTGTTTGGAACACTCCAACAAATTTGGGTGGAAATACCAGATTATTAGGAACTTTACTAACCGCAATTCCTTTAGATGCGAGTTCAAATTTTTCGACAAATTCTTCTCTTTATATTTACCGAAGTGTAACAGGAGGTGGTCCAGGAGAACGACAAGCTAGTTTTATTACTCTCAATTCACCTCTTACCTACCAAATAAAATTAGAATCGATAAATGATCCAGGATATTCTCAAGCAAAACTCTATACCAGTTCCATCGCTACATTAACTCCAAGTGGAGCTATGTCTTTCAATGGAACAATAAATTCTTTCTTGAGTATTGGAAATGATATTGATTTCCGTTTGCGTACAGGAGATTTTACAATTGAATGGTTTCAATACCAAACCGCAGCTGGAAGTTTTCCACGTGTTTTTTCAGTTGGAACATATTCTTCTGCTTCCATTGCTGTCAGTATTGAAGGTGGATTATTTTATCTTTGGGTGAATGGAAGTGCTTTATTTGGTCTTTCTGTAACAGTTCTGAATCAATGGGTTCATTTTGCTGTTTGTAGAAGTGGAACTTCTTTACGAGCTTTTCGAAATGGAACACAGATAGGAACAACCCAAATCAGTTCTGCTGATATCAACGATACAACCAACGCTTTTACTATTGGAAATGAAACAACTAAAAGTTCTGGTTCTTCTTTTCCTGGATTAATAACCAACTTTCGCTGGATCAAAGGAACTGCTTTATACACTTCGAACTTTACTCGCCCTACTTCTGTATTACAGAATGTTACCAATACAAAACTTTTATTGATTGCTTCTTCTGCTGCTACAGTCAGTACTGATTCCTCTTCTACTCCTAAAACAATTACCAATAGTAATGTTACGTATAGTTCCTCAACTCCGTTCTGAGCTATAGGTAGATGTCAGTTCCTACTATTCCACTTATCCAGAAACGTCCAGATGTGAATGATAAACAACTGGAGTTCTGGTGGTCCGCTCCCGTTTCTGACGGTGGTGCTCCTATAACCTCCTACATACTTTCTGATACAGGAAATTCACTCTCTTACACACTCCCTGTTACAGACTACTATAACTTGACTGGTTTGACAAATGGAACCACTTACTCTTTCACTTTAGCAGCCAGTAACGCAAATGGATTAGGAGAAACTGCCTTTTTTACTCCCGTCCAACCTGGTATTGAACCTGGACCACCTAGTTTGGTTTCTGCTACCGCTGTTGGAAGTAATGGTTATCAACTTGTTTTCACAAATCCTTCTGATTTAGGTTCTAACACGAGATTACTTGGAACATTATTAACAGGAATTCCTTTGGATGCTAACTCTAATTTATCAACTAATTCTTCCCTATACATCTACAGAAGTTTAGAAGGAGGTTTATCTGGAGCATTACAGACTGCTTTTATAACTTTAACAAATCAATTTAACTACAGAATTTTATTAGAAGCTGTGAATGATCCTGGGTATTCTTTGACAAAGGTGTATACCAGTACTTTAGTATTACTTCCTCCAACAGCTTTTTCACCAAGTTCTTTGGCTGGTATTAATCTTTGGTTGGATGCCACTGATGTATCAACATTTGTAGTGAGTTCTGCTACAAGTACAATTACAAGATGGAATGATAAATCTGGGGCTGGAAACAATATGCTTGCTAGTGGAACACCAATTCTTTCAACAAATTTTGTTTATTTTAATGGAACAAATGCTTACTTTTCAACAATTGGTATGACAGAAGCTGCTACAACATCCATGTTTATTTATTTACAAGAAGGTGGATCTGGATTTTTATATACATCAAAATTAGGAAATGGTGCTGGTGAAAGTCATACTGGTTTTACACCAAATGATGCTGGAAATTATTATCTTTTAAGAGGTGATGGAGTATGGCAAACAGCATCTGGTTTGACATCGAATACTTTGAGAATGGTAGGACTTCAATATCAAGGTTCGGTGAATACTTCATCATTTAATTCTACAATTACTCTTTTTTCAAATGCTTCTACATTTGTAACAACAACACAATCAGCAGCAATTACGAGAACTAGATTTAATTTAGGAGCAAGATTAATTACATCATATACTAATTTTTATACTGGAAGAATGTATGAAGTTTTACATTTTTCAACTTCATTAGCAACATTACAGAGACAAACAGCAGAAGGATATCTAGCTTGGAAATGGGGTTTATCCACCTTACTTCCCACAACACATCCCTTTTACACCCGTGCTCCTTTGGCTTCTGATTCAAACTTGGACTTCTCACCTTCTTCTATTACTGGTGCAAATCTTTGGTTGGATGCGAATGATTTAACAACTTTTGTTGTTAGTTCTGCTACAAGTACAATTACAAGATGGAATGATAAGTCAGGTGCTGGAAATAACATGATTGCAACTGGAACACCAACAATTCAAAGTTTTATTACAAATTATGCTGTTAATTTTAATGGAACAAATGCCTATTTTTCTTCAATTGGTTTTACAGAACCAGCGGTTACAACACTAATTGTTTATAATCAAGGAGGTGGAAAAGGATGGCTTTATACTACTAAAGTAAGCGGGGCAAGTGTTTCAGGTGTAACTACAAATTATGGTGATTCCTTTACATATTTAAATATTGGAGATAATGCTTGGGGTAGTACTCCCGTTTGGGCGAATAATGTTTTAAGAATGGTGGGTACACAATATAATGGTGCTGTAAATTCAACTATTGTTTTATATTCAAATGCTAATGTAACATCAACTTTTACACAAACATCAACAATTACACGTGATAGATTACTTTTGGGAGCACGACAACTTCCAGGATATAATGAATATTATGCTGGAAACTTTTTTGAAGTTCTCAATTTTTCAACTGTTCTTTCTTTACAACAAAGACAACAAGCAGAAGGTTATTTGGCTTGGAAGTGGGGGTTACAAGCAAACTTACCTTCAACCCACTTGTATTATTTCAGACCTCCAACCAGAAAAGATATATTTACCTCTTTTTCACCTTCTTCTGTAACAGGGTTGGAAGTTTGGATTGATGCGCAAGACGCAACAACATTAACTTTGACAGGTGGAAGTAATATTACAGAAGTAAGAGATAAATCTTCAAATGGATATATTTTTTCAAATGCTACAGGATTTACATATAATGCTTCTACCTTTAATACATCATATCCTTCTTTTTATAATGGAACATCTGGAGGTAATAGACATCTTGGTTCAAATACACAAATACTTGAAAATCAACCTATGACAGTATTTACAGTCGCTAGAGCAATAAATACAAATTGGGCAAACTTATTTGATGCTGCTATAGGAAATACCCGTATGACAATTTATAATGATCAAGATTTAGGAGGCAGACAAGGTATGTTTGCTGGAAGTGTTTTAACTGCGCCAACAAACTATTTTTTAAATTCAAATACAATTATGGATTTTTATTTTTCTACAACAAATTCCCTTATGTTTGTGAATGGTAATACAACTGCAGTTCAGTCTGGAACAGTTGGAACAAATTCTTTATCAACTCTTATAATTGGTAACCATAATGCTGTGACAAAAACTCAGAACTGGAATGGTCATATTTGTGAAATGTTATTTTTTACTGGACCATTGCCACTTCGTGACCGCCAAAATGTTGAAGGATATTTAGCATGGAAATGGGGCTTACAAAGCAATTTACCTTCAACACATCCATTCCGTTATTCTTCTACTATTTCTCTCGGCCCAATTTCTACTGTGAATACTTTTTAGATTAAATAATCAAACCAATAAGAAATGTCAGTACCATCTGTTCCTCTAATTTTTAAAAGACCAGATGCACTTAATCAGTCTTTACGATTTTTCTGGGAACCTCCAGTTTCCGATGGAGGATCTCCTGTAACATCCTACTTGTTAACTGATGGAACCCTTTCTTTTTCAACTGTAAATTCATCACAGCGTTCTTATGAAGTTACATCATTAACAAATGGAACCTCATATTCTTTTACTTTAGCAGCCAGTAATGTGAACGGACTTGGACCAGTTGCTTCCTTTCGCACCGTTCAACCTGGTTCTGTTCCAGCCAATATTACAATTCTTTCGACTGTAAATATTTTTAATAATACATTTGAAACTTATTGGAATTCTCCTGCTTCTGATGCTTCTATTTTAGGATATGTTTGTAAAGCATGTCCTGTTGATTCAAATTATAGTACATTAATTGATAGTATTTCAACAATTATTAAACCTATAAATAATCCTTATATTCAGAAACAAAAATTTAGTTTAGGTTCAAATGTTAACTGGAGACTTTCTGTTTCTGCTGTGAATGATCCAGGGTATTCTGTTACACCAGCTTTTTCATCTACACTTTTTACATTCACAGATCCAAAAGGTTCTATTTATTATGATGGTACTACAAAATTAGTTACAAATGTAGATTCAGAATTGAATTTAGGTTCTACGACTTTTACAATTGAATGGTGGCAAAGTTCTGCTGGTGGATATCCATCCTTTTATAATGGAACAAGTCCTAATTATACACTTGCTGTAATTATTAATAATACATCTGTTACAATTTATTTAAATGGAACTGCATATTCTATTTCAAATGTGACTGCTATAAATGCATGGCATCATTTTGCTCTTCAAAGAATAGGGAATATATTTTCTTTTTTTATTGATGGATATCAAGTATGGACGACAACACTCTCTATAACACTCACTTTATCAGGAACAATTCAAATTGGTTCTGAAGTCTCTGGATATATAACAAATTTTAACTATGTAAAAGGGACTGCTTTATATACCTCTGGTTTTGTTCCACCTCGTATTAATTTTTCAACAATTAGTAATACAAAAATGTTACTTTTATCCAGAACATATGAATATATCTATACAGATTCAAGTCTTTTTAATAGATCAGTCACACCAAAAACTATTTTAGATGTTCCTCTTTCATCAATCACATGGAGTAATTATGTTCCCCCAGCAAAACCTTTTGGTTCTATTTATTTTGCTCAAGCATCAAATGCTTCTATTGAATATACAAATACTGATTCTTCTTTACTTCCTGGTTCTGGGGATTTCTCAATTGAATTTTTTGTGAATGTTTCTTCAATTGGTACAGGATTTTTAGGAAGCCCTGTTCTTTTTTCTGTTGGGCCTCTTGGTACACCTCCATTATTTTTTCAATTAGGAATAGGAACAGCTTCTTATATTACTTTTGGTACAAGTCCTTTTATTACTTTACCCATTGGTCTTAGTTTTTCAAATACTTGGCATCATTTTATAATTGAACGTTATCAAAATTATATATATGCTGGAATTGGTATACCTTCTTTAACACCAAATGGTTCTGTTGCAAAACAATCTTTTAATAATTATTCTTTTCCATCACAACCAAGTAGTTTATTTTTATATGGAGGATTTAATGGAGCAATCACTAATTTTAATTTTGTTGTTGGTCAAGCACCATATGCTAGTACACTTGGTGGTGTAACAGGACAATATGTTGTTCCAACTCGTAATCTTCCAACAAATCAAAATTATGGTCAACTATTATTATCTTGTTCTGATTCTAATTCACCTTTTAAAGATTATAGTAAAAAGAACAGAACATTCACAGCAATTAGTACAATTTATAGCACAATTAATCCTTTTAGCAACTATTAGAAATGTCTGTTCCTTCTGAACCGCTTATTGAAATACGTCCTGATGCTACAGATCAATCTCTACAATTTTTCTGGAATGCTCCTTCATCCGATGGTGGTTCTCCTATTACACAATATATTCTGACTGATGGAACTACAACAATTAATTTATCTCCAGAAAGTCGATACTATAGACTTTCTGGCTTGACAAATGGAACAACTTACTCTTTTTATTTATTGGCGAGTAACGCAAATGGAACAAGTCCAGCCGCCAACTTTCGTTCTGTACAACCAGGTATTATTCCAACTCCAGCCACATATATTTCTACCCAACTACAATTTGGTTCTGTATATAAAGTCAGCTGGAGTAACTCTTCCAATTTAGGAGGAAATACTCGTTTATTAAATACTCTTGTTACAGCATATCCTTATCTTTCTGATGGAATTACTTTGAATACTACATCTACAAACTTATTTGCGCAACAAACAATCGTGGGTGGAACATCAAATCAATACCAAGAGTGTTTTCTGACCTTATCAACTAATTTAACATATAATATTGATATTCGTTGTATTAATGATGCTGGTTATTCTGGACCAGTTTTTTCTGGACCTATTTCAACACAAAGTCAATTTGTTACTAGCAGTATTATGTTTTCCTTAGATGCTGGTAACTCAGCTTCTTATAGTGGTTCTGGAACAACTTGGTTTGATTTGACTGGAAATGGAAGAAATGCGACTCTTGTAAATTCCCCTACTTATAGTTCTTCCAATCAAGGATATTTTTCTTTCTTAGATACATCTTTTCAACATGCGACTATTCCAAATATTGGATCACTTTCAAACTGGACAGTTGAAGCTTGGGCTCGTGTTACAAAATCTTTAACAAATAAAGTTACATTAATAGCTGGTAATCAGTATGATGGATCTGTTAGAGTGAATTATGGTATCGGTACTTTAAATGCAGGAGGAAGTTATAATATGGCCACAGGATTTTATAATAGTGGTTGGTTTACTACAACTGGATTTGTTCCAACTCAAAATACATGGATTCATTTTGTTGGAACATATGATGGTAGTCGAATAATACAATATTCGAATGCTATCATAAATACAAGTTCAATAACTTCTCAATCACCACAATCTGGTGGTGAAGTTCGAATTGCGAGACGCTGGGATTCTGCTTCAAATGATGTTAATAACTATTTTGCTGGTGATATTTCTATTGTTCGTATCTATAGTCGTGCTTTATCACCTACAGAAGTGTTACAGAACTTTAATGCTGTTAAATCAAGATATTCTCTATAAATAGAATAAAATTATAGTGAATTTTTAATATCCCTCTAACACCTTCATACGAGCTTCCATAGAAATTGATTTTTTCGCATCTTGGACATCGTAAAACATTAACTCTTCAATATCTGACGCTTTCATTTCCGCAATGTAAGCTTCAGAATCCTTCAAACCATATGTTATTAAATAGTTATCAGAATCAATTGTTTTACCACTGGTTAAGTTTGAGCCCAAACTTTTACACATACCACTCCAGTATTCCACTCTTTCTTTTGTCATACGAACAAAACAAGAGACACGAGATGGTTTTAGATCTTTATCTAATGTCATAAATCTGTGGTAGTAACGTCTTCCATCGCCACCAATATGAACTTTATGCATAACACATAAATAACGTTCATCTGGATACGCACTACTACTCCATTCTACTGGTCCAGCAGAACCACGGAATTCTTTGATGCTATAAAAATTATTTGCACAATCATACGTATCAAAAAATACTTTTATGTTACCAGAAGCATCACATATACGAAGAGGTGTAAAAGAATAGATGTATAAAAGTTCATTGTTATGACGAAAACCCATCCAATTCTTTTGACATTCTGTTGGATGAGAACAGTTTGGTAATGGCATTTGTTTTATATTCCAGGTTTTTTCTTCTTGTTTCTTCTCTACGTGAAAAATCTTATTAATTCCATTATCCGCATACGATTTACTTGTACCAAGAAATTCTAATTCATCAGAATTCTGGATCAAACGACAATCTTCCATTCCTTGAATGTGAGAATCCCCATCTTGTTTGTATTTAGGATCAATCAGAATTTCATCCATAGAACTTGGATTATTCCAATCAAATTCATCAGCAGTACTCTTTGACACTTGACAGAATAAATTACGTGTTAAAACTTTTCCATCAAAACCACGAAAGCCATAATGTTTTGCTTCATTGGTATAGTAATTCGCATAACGTAAATTCAAATCATATCCTGACTTGTCCCCTTTTACACGAATACTTGGATTGAATGGTTGCCAGACATGTGATTCATCTTCTTCCAACCATGGAAGTTTTTTCAAAGGAATTTTTAAACGTTGGCTACGAACTGGTTTTAATGTCCAATCATACCAATGTAAATTCCCAAAAATATTGTTGAATTCATGCCAATTTAAACGACAAGTTACATCCAAATTATCCAAACGTAACCAACAAGGTCTTTGTAAGCCACAGTAAAAAGATAAAATACCCATTTCTTCCCAAATATGATAATCAGTATTACGTTTATTCACAAATAAACCATCATTATTTACAACTGGATTTCCTACTTTCACACCAGAACGTAAATCTTCACCAAATTGCGTTTGATATAATTTTTCTAAAAACATTCCAGCAATAAATTGCATTTTATGTTCGCGACGATAATGTTCAATTAATTTGACAGGAATTTCGGTACGATGTTGTCTGTACTGCCAACCTTCCAACCAAGTTCTGGTGGCATCCGCTTTTTTTCCAGAACTCATATAACATTCTCCTAAATAACAATACGCAATATACACTTCTTCTTCCCAACCACCAATTTCAATTCTTCTCTTTAACATCTTGATTGCATTTTCCCAATCACCCATACACATATAGGTTTGTCCTAAATAAAAATGTGTACGAGCATCATTTGGCATTTCTTCTAAATCTTCTAATAACAAACGAACATCACGTGGATATTTATCGGCTTTGCAACCGCCATCATTCAAATCCGCTAATATAGGTGTGTCAAAGGTAGTTGTTGTTTTATTAGGTGGACAAGTCCAAGCTTCATGGGTTGCTCCTTTACAGATCCAAGGTTCTGAACAACGAATAAGTCTTACATTTTGATACACTAAAGATCCATTATGCTGTTTCAAACTCACCCCAGCAATATTTTCAGATAAACCAAATAGCTTTTTCTTGTCAATTATATCATTCTCCTTTAACATCATATCACCATCTAAGAGTAAAGCCCAACAGATTTTTGGATCCCAACCTTTGTCTTTCACCCAAGCTTGGCAACATTCAAATGACTTACTACGGCTTTTACCAAAATTGACAAAAGGAAATTCATACACACCGCCAAGAACTTTATTGTCTTTTAAATATTCTTTGGCTAAATCTGTGGTATTATCTGTTGAACCAGTATCACACACTACAATCGCATCCGCCTTCCCTTTTACAGAGTCCATTAAACGCTTAATAATGCGTGATTCATTTTTTACCATTGTTAAAAGAATTAATTTAGCGTCGTCCATTGTAACTATACGTTTAGGAAGTAAACGCTTTATGTATTTCCTGTTAGTTGGGAATGTCCAGTTTAATAAATGGTTTTGTTGGTAACAATGCTGATGAAATTCTACCTAGAATCTGGTTAGGCAACCGAAGTGCTGCTTTAGATTCTGAATGGATTGCTGAAAAGGGAATCAAAGCAGTTTTTAATTGTACAAAAGATATTCCTTTTTTACCAGAAATTCAGAGAAAATATAGAGTTCCTGTGGATGATAATTTACAAGATGAAGAAATACGAAATTTAGAGTTCTGGTCCTTTGAAATTGTTTTCAAAATTACTCGTGAATATAAAACTGGACAACCTATTTTGATTCATTGTGCTGCTGGTATGCAGCGTTCTGCTGCTTCATTAGCTATGTTTCTGATTGCGTTAAAAGGATTCACTCCACAAGAATCTATAAACTATATTCAAGAACGCAGACCGATTGCTTTTCGTCCCTTTGTAAATTTTCGTCAAGCAATCGATTCCTTTTATTCGAGTTATCAAAAAGATATATCTCCAAGATTATTGACAAGTTCCACAATTACTTTTTGATTCATAATTACTTTTTAATTCTTAGTAGATGGCGACTTCAGTTACTCCGCCCTTTTATCGAAGACCAAGTGATTCTTCAAATCCCTTCTATTCAAAAGTTACAAAGGTGAATGTTCCCTATATGCTAAAGGGAGAACGGCAAAATGTGGAACTACATTATGTAACTCTACCAGCAGGAACTGTTTTATTTCGTGGATTGCGAATACCCAATCCAGGAGCGAATGAAGATATACGTTATTTTTATCGTGATTACTTGGGAGATCCCGAAGGACCTATTCAAGTTTGCCTTCAACCCACTCACAATGTATTCTTTTTCACTCTTCCCTATATTGCTTTCGGTGTAAATCAACAAGGTCCAAAGTTTCATTCCCAACAAGCGGTTGTTTTAGTTCATCCTATAACACTGATTTGTATGATGGCTCCTTCTCCTTTAGGAAGAGCAGATGGATTTAATTATCCTCCAGAGGCCCCTTTAACACGTTGTCATCGTCATCATTTTGATTGTCACAAAATTACAGAAGAAGAACGAGAACGAAAAAAATACGATAATTGTTTGAATCCAACCTATGCGAAAGAATCTGGTGTTCGAGGATGGACAGCAATTGCTGGGTATGATTCTTTACTTCCTAAACAATATTTGAAAAAAGGTGTAAGACCAAAAGATACTCCTATGGGAGGTTTAGTTCATAAAATGGAAAAAATTGTTCGTAATTCAGCTCCTTTAATGCTTTCATGGGCTTATACGGATAATTCTTATCGTGCTGGTTATCCAGAAATTGCCTTATTTCCTTACAAAGAACATCCTGGGCCAAAACGTGTTGTTCGTGTTTGTAAAAATAATCAAGATGCGTTACGAATTCTTGAATCAGAAGCTGCGCGTGATAATTTGAATTATCTCCCTTTAGCCGCTTTCACTAAACGTGGTGTTGTAGATATGGTAAATGGTCTTTTTTCCTATGATAATATGGAAGTGGCTGACAATATGTTTAGTGATCCACCTCTTACTCATCAATCACAAATTAATAAAACAATGTGGGACTGGATGGAAAAGTTACAAACAGAAGGAATTGATTTACCTTACTATGGACATGGCAAACTCTCCTTTGACACCAGAACAGGATATTTTATTTTACCACAAATTGTTGAAAAATCTGGATTACATATTACTATTCCAAAGACAGCGGAAGATGTTTTACAAGAAAAGTTATTTCCAGAAGAAGAAGAGATTTCTTATACAACTTTTGGAGGTGGTAATATTGTTGGAGGCGCAGGAGAAAAAGGAGCAGAAAGTAGTAAAAAACCTCAAACAAAGAAACCTCAAACAAAGAAACCTTATACACAGAAAAAACCACAACAAAATACAATTGAACTTGATTACATGAAACTTTTATTACCACTTAGCACTCCACAAGAAAAGAATGATGTTTTAACTTATACATTATTCTTCAGAACTTTTTTTCCAGAAAAGTTTATGGAACCATTTAATTTTCGTGATGATTTTACGGTACGTCGAGCAATGATTTTTAATCGTCCATCCAATTTAAAAGAAATTTTCGAAAAACTTGAATTTCCTGTTCCTCCTTTTTTTGATAGAGTGTTAAAGGAAGCAGGTAAGCAATATGGTATCAATTCTGGTAAAATAGAACCTGAAAAAGGTCTTGAAATGGTTCCTGCTAAGAAGCTCACAAAAGAACAAGAACAGAAACAAGAAAAAGCACTTTTAGCTGCTGCGAAAAAACTTCCTCTTCCACCTGCTCCTTTGACAAAAAGAGGAGGTTCCTTACGTGGAACAAGATCCAAACGTTCCAGAAGAAACACCACCAGAAAAACAAAAGATGATGATTTTAAACATATTGAATTTGCAAAATTATTTACAAATGTTTGGAAAAAATTTGCTTCTACAAAGTTATTGGTTTAAACACAACACTTTTTAATTAACTAAATGACAACTTTACGCCGCTCTAGACGCTTACAAGGATTACAACCTGAAGAATCTGTATCAACTTCTCAAACAAAACAAAATGAAAACGAAGGACAACCAATTTGGTCTCTTGTTCTTTTATCTGTAGCAATTGCTTCGATTCCTGTTTTTTTTGCTCTTGTAGATTAGAATGGGTCTTTTTAATACTTTTACAAATGCTGTTGGTTTAACAAACTCTAAAAAAACAAATGGAATGAATTCCATGTCGAATAATTCTTCATCTGCTGCGACTCCAGTAGCTATGGGTGGGCGTAGAAAAACTAAAAAAACCTCTAAAAGCAAACATCGTAAATCCAGAAAACAACGTAAGGCTACTAAACGTTCTAAAAAACATTAGACCATTATATATGTCTGCCTATTCAATAAGTGTCCGAACAGACCCATTTTGTCAAATGTACAACTTTGAATTCTTTCCAAAAGGATTCCAAGTTCGATATGAAAAAGATAATAATACAACGCGTCAAACAATCCCTTTTACACAAGTCCAAAGTGTGCGTTTAGATTATTTATACCAAGATAAACTTTACAATTTAACAATTATGCTAAAGGATAATATCCGTTACAATTATTGTTTTAAATGTCAAGGAGATGCTGAAAAAGTGTATGAACAGCTGAAGGATGCTTTGTTGATGTGATTTTGTAAATGAGTTATTTGCTTATATAATATATCAAAAAAGGAGCCGAGCTCCTTTTTTGCCAGAGCTCACAAATGCTTCGCATTTGTTTCGCCTTTGGATGTTCTACTCGTTTCACTCGTATCACATAACAAAAAAGGAGCCGAGCTCCTTTTTTGCCAGAGCTCATAAGTTCAGACCCGTTGGGTCCGAACTTATTTCGCATTTGGCTCTAAGGAGCGGAGCTCCTTAGAGCCAATAGCATCCGCCTTCAACATCTTGAGCTCCACCAGGAGTTTCATCAATAGAAGGAGAAATCCAGTTCCCATTAAATAATTTACTTATGAAGCTATGATTTTCCCATCTCTTTCCCTTAATACCAAATAAAATTTGTGTTGCTCCTCCTAAGACAAGACAAATTTTACCTCTATTTTTTAATTCATGAGCGATAATCATACCCAATCCACCACAACCAATTAAAACAAATTTAGCTTTTGTCATACAAACCCGATCTACTACATAATCGATCGCATCTTGCCAGTTTGTAATAGATTCACCATCAGAAGCTTCTGTCCAAGTACATCTTCCTTGGGCCAATACAGGCGCATATCCAGTTCTGACAAAAGCATAATCCGCATTTTCTGGCAGAATAGAATCAGGATAAAAACATTTATTCAATCCCTTTAACACCTGTTTAATCATAGATTCTGTAAAAGAGCTAACCACACAAATATGTTGATCTTCTAAAATTTCTGACCAACGAAGTCCAGGACTCACATAGTAAGGTTCTAAACTTCTTAGAGGAACTTGTATACCATTCCACTCATGTTCTTTTAAAAAGTTCTGTTCCTCTTTTTCAATTGGTTTATACCATCCCGTTGCTAATACATCCGCATTTAATACAGCAAATTGATAAGTTCCAATCCACCCTCCAACAGAATCTTCATCAGGAGGAAAAACACCTGCGTTTCGTTCTAGAATTTGAGGATTTCCTCTATTCATCAATGTTTCAAATTCAATTGTTCCCCATCTCCCTATTACACAGCCCTTATTTTCTGTCAAACATTCATAAAGCAAATTACGAATTGCCAATGCTCCTTTTTCAATTGAACTCATACTAATTTATACCATATTTTCCAGTCTAAGCCTTTTTTATAGTACTATACTAATGAATGAACCGCAAACTTGTCTAATTTGTCTTGATTCACCGCAAGACAAAAATCCTCTACATCTCTTATCCTGTGGATGTAAAACTGCTTGGTTTCACAGCACATGCGCAGATATGTGGTTATCTCATATCCCTTTAGCAGACTATCCACCCGAATGTCCAACTTGTAAGCGATATGTTATGCTAAAAATAAAGTATTCTTTTCAATTTAAAGATGGAATAAATCAAAAATATCTTTGGTTTACTCTTTCTTTATTTCCAGCTGAACTTTTATTTGCGCTCAATCTTTTTTTTCAAATACATTCTGAAAATAATTACGCTTTGTATATTCCTTGTCAAAGTATTTGTTTATTTACTATTCCTTTTATAATTCGTAGCAAACATAACATGAATTTTTTTTTACACAATTATCGCTTCAAAGTTTTTTTTGAGGTTTTAATAATTCTTTTTAATGTTTTAAAAAATAAAAGTAACTCATATCTTTTTGTTGATAATTATGTAACAATGATTGTACTTTTAAATTTTGCTCATTTTATTTGCTTATTTCTTCTTCATGTGAATGACCGTTGGAATGGAAGCTATGAATATATGGATCTTTATTTGCCCTATGTAAAAGGGTATGAGTTTGAGTATGTGGAAACATCTTTAACCACGCCCAAGAGTGTAACCAGTTCCACTGAAACTAACAAACCCATTCTTAGAAGAAGTTCTCGTATTAGAAACCGCAGTAGTTCTTTGTAAAGGAGAAGTAACCATCGATTCAACCATATTGGAATTACTACTACTAACAAAAGGATTTGTGACTGGAGGTGGAATGGGAGTAGGTGGTCTTTCATGTTCAACCTCTAAAGCAACTTCAGAACCATCTAAGAAGACTGTATCAGATGGAGAACAACTCTTCACTAATAAAGAACAATCCTCTTCCAAAGGAACAGGACAAGGAATAATTTGCCCTTTTTGTAAAATTCCTAAACGTGATAGCGGTTCTTCTAGAATCTCTCGTATATCAAAATCATTCGGCATAGTTCCAATCACTTTAAATTCTAAAGCAGAAGCTTTTTGAAAATCTTCTGCTGGAATCAATTCAACTTCTAATGGAGTTCCATCTCCTTCATGATGAATCTGCTGACAAAACCATGTTGGTAAATAAAGTATAGGAGAGCTAGAATAATTATGTTCTGGATCTCCTAACGCAATGTAAGAGGTTCCAATTTTAGCAATCCAACGAATCGAAAATTCATTTCGATTTGATAACGTGTGTAAAAGGGAATTACTTGGGATAGCACACCAAGAATTATCCTCTATTTCTAAATAGACTTTGGAATACACAGGAATTATCATTTTGCTGTCTACTTTATATTAAATAAATACCTAAAATCAATTTTATGTATTTATTCAAAATGGTCAATTCTCATATTAAAGCTATCAAAGATTCTTTAGAACTTATTAAGATAACAGATAAATCATTCAAAACATCTCTTTCACAACGTTTTATGACTTTATTAGAAGATTATAATAAACGAAAAAATCGTTATTCAAATTCTTTCCATCTTTTACGAACTATTATGACAGTTGGTTCTTTAATTGTTCCTGCTGTTTTATCAGTTCAATATACACAAGGGAATGTTACGGAAACATCCGCAACAATGTCAAATGAAGTCTATTGGATTGTTTGGACTTTATCTCTTTTTGTAACAATTAGTAATGGATTATTAACATTATTAAAAATGGATAGAAAATATTATGTTTTGAATACTACATTTGAACATTTGCTTTCAGAAGGTTGGCAGTACATTGGTTTAACAGGAAATTATTCCGGTTCTCACACACCAGGAACGTCACCATCTCATGAAAATCAATATCCTTACTTTTTTCATATGATTGAACGAATTCGTATGAAACAAGTGGAAGAAGAATATTATAGAACTAATGAACAAACACAAAACAACTCTGATAAATCAGAATTAGATCCAAAAACCCCATTTCGCACAAATATTAAAAAACAAAAAGTGTCTGATGAATCTTCTTCCTATGAAGTAAATGGCACAACGGAAGACCAGAAGAAATATAAAAACCAAACTGAATCTTCAACAACAGGCAATACGCATGAATCAGTTTAAATCAAGATGTCAGTGTTTAAAAAGTTGTAAAAAGGAATCTCTTCCAGGAGAAGCATTTTGCGAACAACATTTACATTTTTGCCCTAGAAAACCAAAACTAAGTGGTAATGAACCTGATTATGAACCTGAACTCTGGAACAGTCGTAAAGAAGTAAGACTTACTCACAATTGTTTTAGTTATGCGTTTAATCTTATGGATCCAAAACAGATTAAAAAATGTTTAGAAGATCCTGAATGTGACCCAAAAAATTCAAATGGCTATTGTCAAGGAAGTTGTGATGTTCCATTTCATCAGCCAGGATCTGTCAGTGGATATCCCCGTTTTTCCAATGAAGATCCAAAAACATGTCCAAATATGGCTGGACGTATTTTTGGAGATAATCCAACTGTCTCTGCTTCTACTTTTGAAGCTAAATGTCCAGCTGGAACTTCTAAAATTGCTTTAATTGTTGATGAAGATCAAGATTATCATTTTTTACGACAAGATAGTAATGGTTTTTTTTCACAGAAAAGTGGCGCGATGCCTGTTACAGATAAAGATTCTAATGGACATAAAATTTTTGATGTTCCTTTAGCATATCATTACTATGCTCGTCGAAATGATGATGATCCACTAAATTATGATCGTTTCTGTGGATATTTTTGTGTTCCTCGTAATCAACCTTTACATGCTAAAACAGGCGGCTTTAACTCAAAGTTATACGCCAACCCTTCCTTTGCCCAAGGGCAACTGGAAGGCGGCCTCAAGTCAAAAAGCAAATACCGTTTTACGAAGAGATTAAAAAAAGGGCTTTCTCGACGCTCAAACGGCTCATAGGATTAGGATGAAGCAATCCCTTTAACACCTTGCGAATTGTTTTACCGTGAATCGACCAAGTATTCATTAAAAAACTTGGATTAAATAAGGCTTTTTGGAGTAATTTTACAAAAATCACCCCAATGGACCACGCATCCCATGAACGCCAGTATTTATGAAAAAAAGGAACCCAAGAACCTCCATCATATGTTGTATCATTTTTCCAAAATAATCTTAATTGATTCTCTTGTTCTTCTAATGAATAATCAAAAATCTGTTCTGTTATTCTCATTACTTTTTTATATTTTATTGTATCAATAATACTTTGTAAAAGGGGTTGGTTAGAATACAAACCATTCATTACACTTAGCTCAGGTGGTTGTGGATCATATTCCGGCGAGAAATCATAAATATGCATCCATAAATTCTTTGTTGTCACTTGATCTCCCACAAAAGCTGCCCCAAAATCTATAATACGCATTGTTTCATGAGAATCTACTAAAATATTCCCCGTGTGTAAGTCAAAATGACAAATTCCTTGTTGTTGTAACTTTAGAATTCCCTCTAACATATGTCGTAAAGAACCCATAAAATCAAAAGAAGATTGAATTGCCATATCATATAATGGTGTTCCACCAAAAGGAGATAAAAGTTGAATTAACTCTTTATTGCTATGTTTTTTAAACATTTTACATTTATCTTCATAGTCTGGACGAAGTTCTTTAAAATTATTTGGAGTACAATTATCTTTTTCTTGAACAACAAAATAACGTTCATAACCTGGTATATTTTTAACAAGTTCAGCAATGGATAATTCAATTTCAGCATCTTTTTCCAACATGACTTTACCGACAATTCGTTTCTTTATTTTTTTTGTTTTTGCCTTTGACTTTTTACATGGAATAGGAGGTGTAAAAGCACAACCATAACTTCCCTCTTGGAGTAAAACAGACTGCGGAGGTGAACTCATCTAGTTCTAACAGAGGTATCATTAGAATGGAGATATTCCCTATTTTACTCCTGGTCACCTTATTTCTCATAGGGTTGGTTATTTTGTCTGAAATTGTTGCTCCAGGTTTGATTACAGAAGGATTTGAAAATCTACCCAGAACATCTTATTGGGCCTCTTTTGCTGCTCCTCGAAGTGATATTGGTCCAGACCAAGAAGATGGTTCTTATGTGAGAGACCCACGTTATTTTAATGATTATGCGGATATTAGTCGATTTGGTGTTAAATATGATTTCTGTCGAATGATTATTCCTGATTCAGAAAACCAAGATGAAATGTTTTTTGCTTGCGGCTTAGCTGGAACGGATGGATTAGATTCTGCAAAGTTCAGAACTCCTTCTGTCAAAGATGGATTTCGAGTCAGTTTGGATGATTACATGCGAGATACAAATGGTGATGGTCGAGATGACTATTGTCGTATTTTGAAATGGAAAGATAATACCTACCAACCGGTATGTCAGAAAGCGACTGATTTAGGATTTGAAGAAAAAGAAACTATTGATCCAGATCCACCGTTAGAAATTAAAACCCTTTTAACATTTTATGACGGTTGTGTTCTCTGGTTGCGTTTCTTTGGGGATATGAATGATTATGTGAAAAATGTTAAAGTTCAAACTGTTGAGGGAATACGAATTGATGAAACTCCCAAAAGAGATACTACAGAAGGATTAGAGTTTATGGGTAATCAATTCTTACGAATTTCTGATACAAGTGATTTATCATTAGGTAATATTGTTCCTCTGCGTTCCATCAAAGCTTGGATGGTCTGGGTGAAATTTTCTGAATTCACCAATAATGCCAAGATATTTGATTTTGGAAACGGAGCAGGAAAAGATAATGTTTTTTTAGGAATCTACAGAAAAGGTGATTCTGGCCTTGAGTCAGAAAACATCAGACCCCTCTTGTGTGGAAAAGAGGATGAAACAATTCCAACAGAACCTTCTGGTGCTCAACCTGTAAAAGAAGTAAGTCCAGAAGAAGCTATGAAAACCACTTCAGCCAATATCAATGATTATGATTGTCCTGGCTTTGAAACGATGCCCAGAAAACTTGGACCAAGTTTTGTTGGTGAATTGAAAAAACAAAAAACAACAGGAACAGCTACCTTAGTCTATGAAGTTTGGGATAAACAATCCCGTAAAATGAGTATTAAAGTTCCATCTGCTGTTCCTTTACAGAAATGGGTTCATATTTGTATTACTGCTACATCGAATGATGCTTTTCGTCCTGATATGGCAGTTTGGATTAATGGAGAAAAAGTATTAGAAAAAGAAGGTGGGTGGTTACCGGCAACTAGCTCTATGTCCAACTGCTATCTTGGCAAATCGAATTGGATGAATACACAAAGTCAATACGAAAATCCTGATGAAATATTTCATGGAAGAATATTTGATTTTCGTGCTTATAGAAAGGCTCTTTCACCAACTGTTATAACAGAATCATATGCCTGGGGGAAGAAAAAGTTAGATTTACAAAAGTAGATGGGTAATCTTTTTAGCAATCCCGCTGAAGTTTTACAAAGAGAAGTAGTTCCACAAACAAATAATACTTCTTTAGCAGCTCCTTTATCAAATGTTAAAGCAAACAATACAAGAACAAATAATTCAGTAAATACTAATGTAGCTGCTCCTGTAACAAATAATGCTAAAGCAGCAAATACTAAAAATGCTTCAAATTCTAATAAATATATGAATGTTTTTAATAAAGAACAGAATACAAAAACAAATGTTGCTGCTCCAGAAGAATCTCTTGTAACAAATAACAGTACAAAGAATAACAGTAAAAAGAATAATACTAATATAGCTTCTAATGAATCCACTGTAGCAAATACTAATAAAAAGAATAATACCAATACAGCTTCTAATGAATCTACTGTAGCAAATACAAATAAAAAGAATAATACCAATACAGCTTCTTCCATTGAATCCCCTGTAGCAAATACGAATAAAAAGAATAATGCGAATACAGCTTCTAATGAATCCCCTGTAGCAAATACGAATAAAAAGAATAATGCCAACACAGCTTCTACAGCAGAATCTCCTGTAGCAAATACGAATAAAAAGAATAATGCTAATACAACAAATTTAGTAGGTGGGAAAAAGAAATCTAAAAAAACAAGAAAACACAGTAAAAAACATTAATTTGGTAAATTAAATAAAATACTTACTAAACCGGCAAAGACAAGAACTTGGAAGGTTCCCACAAGAGCCCGAGCGCGTAAGCTTTGCGGAGCTATGTCGCCATACCCGACAGTTGTGAAGGTGGTGATGCTAAAGTATAAAAGTGTGAGAAAACGAGATAATCCCTTTTTCTCAGCTTCTTTCGCATTATCAAAGAAAAATTCGGAATCATCTGTAAAAATAAAAAGTATCAAGGCAAATATAATATTTACAATGAGAGCCGCTATTCCTAAAATATAAAACTCTTGAAGGTTTCTCATCTAACCAACTGAACAAAAAATATTTGACTCTGGTAGAATGGCCAAACAAAACATGACTCGCAAGAACAAAAAAAGTTCTCGTAAACAAACTCGCAAACAAGATGGTGGCAAACGTAAACAAACTCCTTGGATGAAAAAAGTTATGGAAACCTACCGTGAAATGAAAAAGAAGAATCCTAATACTCGCTTAGGTGATGCTATGAAGGAAGCTAAGAAACGTATGTAAACATACGTTTCTGTCGCTTATCTTAAAAGAGCTACGCAAGCTCGCTCTTTTAAGAAGGCAAAAAAACGCTTTTAAAAAGAAAAAAAGCACTTCTAAACAACCCCTCTAACAAAATCAGTCAGCAGATAAAAGATTTTATCTATTATCTACTCGCACATTACTGCTACTTTCTCCATTATTTTGTGCTTGTTCCGATTCTTTTTCTTCAGCCTCTTTGAGTCTTTTTGAAATTGCGCGTAAGCTCTCCGACTTGTAACTTTGAATCCATCCCCAGTTTAAAGGGTGAATTTGTGGAACTGAACAACCTTTCAAACGTCCAATATTTTGCAAACTTTCATTCACATAATCCCGTAAATTATGATATTCTTTCATTGTTTTACTAAATGCTTGATCTGATTCTGGTGGTTGATTAATGATTTGAATCAACATCATCGTGCTGGTTGTTCCAAACATCTCCAAGACCGCCCGAATAGCCACTTGTCTGTTACGTTTTACTTCCCGTGTTGCTAGTTCAGCTTTCATTTGTTCCTTGGAAATCTCCTTCATTAAATAACGAACACCTAAATCACCATTTTCTTCTTGATCAAAGGCATTCTGATATTGTCGCAAACGTTGATCCATTATTTCTCCTGTTACACGGTGTATATTCATAACTTCTTGTTGTGTATTTCTACTCAATTTACGAAGAGCATGAATAAGATTGTGATATTGTGGAACACCACCACAAGGAACATCACCCGCATTTCTGGGAGCAACTCCATTCCCAATCTTACGTAAATATTCGTAATAGTGAGGATTGTGTATTGTTCCATTGACTATTTGACCAGTTGTCCAAGAGAATGCTGTATTACAATCAGTACACCACATTTGATCACATCCATCTATTTTTGAAATACGACAACCACATTTAGGGCAAGGTTTTGATTCTTTCAAAATCAATTTCACACTCTCTTTACGTTCTTCATTACAAGTATGTTCAGTTTCTTTTTCATCTCCTTTTACTTCTAAACATTCGGGACAGACCCACTTTTGACAAGTACCACATTTGTAAGCAGTACTCAAGAAACCACGACAATCACCATCAGGACATTTCATAATGAATTTTGCTTTATCCTGTTTGGGTTTGTTTTGTTCTCCTTGTTCTAAAGTCCAGTTGGGTGGTTGTAATCCTCGTGCTTCATAATCATATCTTGTCATTTTGGTTTGATTTCGCATCATTTTATTACGAACTTCTTGTTCAAGTATCTCAAGTTGTCTTAGCTCAGCAAATAGCTCACGATTCTTTTCTTCAAATTCTCTTTTTTTCAAAGTGGCTTCTACACGAGCTTGACGGGTTGGTAATAAAGATACTTCTCGATCCATTAAAATATCTTCACGATGTTTCTTCCAAGCTCCTGTACGAAATGTTTTTGTAAAATTGGTATCAATAAAATCATCATTCCATGCTCTTTTACAATTCATACAGTGGGCATCTAGAGGTGATTCAATCAAATACCGTTTTACACACGGAACACAACCAGCAAAATCACAATAATTACATTTGACTGGTTTTCTCACTTGCGCAGTGTATTTGTCATAACAGATTGGACAATCAGACATTTTTCTCTTGTTTGTATGACTATAAAAAATAATAATTTAAAAATCAATTTTTAGGTAGATGGGTAATAAAACGAGAAAACATAAACCCTCTTCTCATTCCATTGTCTTTAACAAGTATGAAAAAGAGGTACTTGGTGTTAAGGCAAGAATTTATGTGATTCATTTACATAAAAAATATTCTTGTCGTCCCCCTATTACACTCAAAAAAGTTACTGGAAAAATTCGTCGTTTCATAGCACAAAAACTTCATGTTTTAGATTATCTGGAAAAACATAAAGTTTTTTCAAAACATCTTCCAAAAACACCTGACTTGACAAGTAAAATTTTAAAAGATATCAACACAAAAACAAAATATACGTATTGTTTAAATAAAGATACTCTTATTTTTGCTGAAACAAGAACAAATGAAGATCATGCTATTTTAAAAGATTGGTTAAGTAAGCATGTTGTTTTATGTAGTAATAATGCTTGTGCGAGTGGAGAAATGGTAATTCATAATAATACTTTTATTTTTGATAATAATTCTGGTTCTTATTTTCCTTCCATGGAAAATTTGAAAACGTTAAAAAAAGCACTTGGTTCTCTACATATTAAAATTGTTGATATGGATTCTGAAGAACATGCGAAGTATTTTATAGAATAAATTCAAATTATTTTTTTAGTATCACGATGACAAGTGTTTGTGTAAAATGTACACAACAAAAAATTCATAGTTTTGATTTTATAGGACACTTGCGTGATAATAAAACACGTATCTATTACACAAATCCCTCAAATAACTCTCCGGAAGAAATACTCTATTACATTCATCATTTTGAAGAAACAAAACCACATCCCTGGGTTTGGATTTTAGATTGTAATGGAGTTTTGACCAAAGATTTACTCAAACCAAAAGTTGTTCAGATGCTAAAAGAGCTATCCCAAACAACTTCCTGTGACACCCTTTTACACGTTTTTGTTATTAATCCTTCCACAACAATAACCGCTCTATTAAATATACTCAATCCTTTCTTAGTGAAAGAAACTCGCAATAAAATTCATTTATGTTCTCTCGGATTAATTGATACAATCAATAAATTCCAGAATGTTGGTATTTCTAAAACAGAAATTAATTTAATAACCAAAAAGTTGTTAAAATAATACCTACCTATTGAAGACCACATTTTTCTCTTTGTCTCTTCATATCAAATGGTTGTTCTTCACGTGGAATATTTTGTGAAGGCCATTCACGATATATACGCCAAGGATCTCTTTCAAAATGCCAAACCATATAAGGCAAATCTGGTGCTCCATAGCATTCAACACGTGTTATAAAACCATTTTGAATATTGACTGTACTATGACGCTCTTCACTACCATGACCATCAAAATAGTAATAATTTCCATCAGGTAAATCAAATTGTTTTGTATGATTAATACAATTTTCAAATAATAACTCTTCTTCACTAATTGTTGGATATTCTAAATGATTACCAACATTTTTAGGATAAAAATTATTATATTCATAAGGCATTTTATTATATATTATATGCTAAAATGCTTTAACTCATTATCATTTTTATTCCACATATTCATTCGCAATTCTTGGTTGAATACTGGCCCAACTTTGTCCAACAAGAGCAAAATAATCCCCTATTTCAGCTTCTGGAATCAATTTCTCTGATACACACTGCTTTAACTTTTCAATATAAGCAAAAGTGACTTTTATGATATCATCAAAACTATCTGTAACACGGGAATTATAATCATTTATGGCTAAACCTAATTCAACTCCTAAACGAACAACTTGGTGAATGAGTGACATTCTTTACTTTAATTCAAGATTTTTTACAGTTAGATTAAAAGACCCTTCACAAGAACAATTGCGTTTCCACCATTTGTGTGCCGCAACTGACATTTCTTTCCAAGTTTCCTTTGACATCGTCAAAGCAACTTTACGAGCTTCTTCTGGTGAAGTTACACGGATGTAATGGACACCTTCCACTGGAGGTTCCAGGTAAGAATCCATGTCACATTCCGGAGCTACAAGAGGCACACAACCCATAGCCATACATTCCACTTCTCTATGACACTTCAAACCGTAGCCTGCTAAACATAAACCAAAACGAGCTGAACTTAGACGTTTCAAATACTCGAGCTGTGTAAAAGGGTATTTCTCTTCTCCCTTGACCATAATCCATTCCCCATCCACACAAGCAGATTTCCAATCCGCTGTAGTTCTTCTCTTTTCTTGTATCTTGTTTTCAGTTTTACCGTAAAAAACCACTCCTTCTCTTCTTTCAGCATACCCTTTTTCATGAGCTCCTAACGTTACTAATTCTTCCACTAATTCTGGTCGACGTGGCCAGAAAAACCAGGGAGAACCTTTTACCCCTGTTGGAACTTTTGGATTCCCAAAGAGAGCATGTTTGTATTCTTTTTCCACCATAGGCGCTGCTAAGCGCCAATCGTGATTAGGACGATCATATAATAAGACCCCTTTTTCACCAACAGAGCCCCACCAGCACATTGTTGCGGTTGGATGTTCTTTTACAGTACAATACCCTTGTTTTGCCCAGAGTCTCGCCATTTCACGGGATGAATCACCCGCGTGAGCAAAATATCCTTCTAAATCTTTTCTAGGTAACCAAACAATAGGCAATTTACTATTGTCTTCTTTTGTTACTTTGAAAGCTTCTTCTTTTTCACGAAAAACTTCATCCAATAAAACAGTTTTATCAGCTTTCTGAATAAAACGATGTTCCAATTCACTCGCAACAGAAATATCAATTCCTGTTGAAGTGTATGTATCTGTCACTTCATACACAAAAGCTCCTTTGGGTAATAACCAATTCCAAGAACTTTTAGCAGAACTTGCTTGGATAACTGCCCAAGCTCCACGCATACAATCCCACATACGTTCTGTTGAAGTTCTGTCTGGATACACCACTTTTACATCAAAAGCTCTTTCTAAAACTTCTTCTATTTCATACACAAAATTACTTGTTAGCGTTTTACCATCTTCCATTATGACAATACGTGGCAATCCATTAAACATTTGTGGTTGTTCATTCCACCCTTTTACATTTTTACGAAGAGCAGAAATTTCTTCAGAACTCACTTGACTATTTTCACTCACAGGCATACCATACGCTTCTTCACACCAAACTTGTACATTTGATTCGTATTTCAAAAGTGGTACACCACCTTTAGCATTCCAATCAAAAAGTTGTAACACATCCACAATCTCTTTCTGTTCTGGACAAAAAAATTCTGAATTGATACAACCTCTTTCACGTAATAAAAAGACTTTACTCAAAAAACGTAAAATATATTCTTCTCTTGATTTGAAAGTGTTTTCAGAAAAAGGAATAACTAATCCCCTTTTACACGCTATAGTAGGAGTTAGACTTCGTAAAAAAGATTCTGACCAGACTTTCTGAGCTTTGGTTCCAGAACCAATATACATACGTTCTTTGTCATACAATAATCCAGAATCATTCTGGAAACAATCTTGAACATGTAAAATTGTTTCTGGCTTCATAGTTACAGTATTCGTTCCAGTCGGTTTCCAACTGGTATCATCAGAACCTAGAGTTTTATTAATTTTTTCAGCAAAGTTTTGTGCTCCAGGTCCACGTAATAAACGATGGAGTGGACTTGGAGTGAATGTTTCAACAACTTGAGTTCCAAATCGTGTTACAGGTTGGATATCATGGAATCCTGTGGGGTGAATATATAAGAAATGAGGTTTTTCAATTACATCCTGTTTTACATAAGTACGAACTCCAGAATTATGATGGTGAAAAGTTTTTAAAGAAATTGCTGGATTCACCACTAAAAATTTTTGTTTAAACATTTCTAACGCAAACGCATTATCACAACCCATTTGACCAAATTTGAAATCCATTACCGATAAAATTTTATCACCACGTTTCTGAATATCTTCCACACGAACTACCCAAGTATCTTGACTGTCGGCTCGTGGGCCAAAGATTTTTGGTTCTGAACCATCCTCTTGTACATCATAACGTAACAATGCTAAACATTTGTCTTCTAGATTAACTGACCACAAATCTTTCCACGAACGATCATCAATACAAATATCAGCATTCGCAAAAGCCACAATTGTATCTTTATCCAAACCTTGTATTGACTCTAAAACATCTTTATAGGCTAAACGTTTCCCTATTACACGTTCTTCTATTTTATCACTTTGGATTGGTAAAGCTTCCTGTTTTTCATCTAATAAAATAATTTTATCAATTACTTGACTTTCTACATTTTTACGTAAACAAGTTTCAATTTCACGTCGTCTCTTATTTTTATCTGGAACATAAAACTGAGTAATCCAAACTAATTTTGAAGGCAATTTGGTTTCTTCTTGGATGCCTAATAATTTCATTCTGGGGGTTACAGAAATGCCATAAATGTAACGATAACGTAGAATAGAACCACAAATCACTACCGCATCCTCTACAGAACCATCCCATTTATCACCAATATACGGATAAATTTCATGGAGTTCTTCTAAAACTAAAAGATTTGTTAGACTCAAAGATTTAATAGTTGAAACACCAATAGCATCTACACACCCCTTTGTCACAAACAATAATAAACTCTGTTTTGATTTTTCTGCCAACTGTTGTTGAGTTAGATTATCAAGTGAAATAAGAAAGAGAGGATTTCCTTCAGTATGAATAGTATCTCCTTTTACAGATTTATTAGAGCTCCAGAATAAAGTCTTTTTTTCTTTCCAGAGACTTGTATCAGATTGGATGATACGAATCTCTTTTCCTGTAATAGGGTGATGGGCTAACATTTTACTATTTATATTCTGTTGCTGTGTTTTAGGTTAGGTTTGGTTTAGAGCTTCTGTCCAATTATTTAGCAGATAAAATGGACAGAACTGATGTAGCTTACCTAATAAATTCCACCCCAAAATATTATTTTCTGTTGGACTTCCATTTGACTTTGTTACAGAGATATGCTCCAGAACTCAAGTGGCCAGTTTTTCTGGCTTCTGAAGTTCCAGAACATCCTGTTTTAGAAAAACTGAAAACAAAACATCCACACCTCACAATCATCCCTTTAACACAGGAATATGAAGGATTTATTGAAAGTCGTTTCATGGGAACCCAACTTTTACCCCCAGAAATAAAATATGTTTTCCCAATCCAAGAAGATTTTCTGTTGGAAGCTCGACCAGAAAAATCTTATTTTGAAGAAGCGTTACAAATATTTGATACATTTTCCCTTGTAGCAAGTATTCGTATTATGCCATGCCCTGGACCGAAAGGAGATAATTTTTTTGGAGAATCCAGATTCAAAGTATTAAATTATTCTATGGATGATATGATATTCACGTATCAAGCTACGTTGTGGAAAAGAGAAGCATATCAGAACTTTATGGGAGCCTTGGCAGAAAAACTTGTTGGAATGACACCAGAACGAAAACGAAAAGCGAGTATCCAAGATAATATTGCAGAAATTGCTGTGGGTCAGAAAATTTTAGTGAATCAAGGAAACATCCATTTAGCATATCCACGTGATGGAAAACAAGCTAACGCCGTTTATCTTTGTCCCTTTCCTTACCGTCCCACGGCAGTGGTAAAAGGAAAGTTGGAGGATTGGGCGGTGGACTTGAGCAAGAGAGAGGGGTTCGTTTTGGAATAAAAACTTGCTGCATAATAGGTTTTATATCAATCACCACGTGGTCTGGTGGAGAACTACATTTATTATTAAACCAATTCACTATAATTTGCATGGGTTTGAGAAGTGACATACTAAATTATGAACTAATAAAGAGTTTAAACTCTTTATTAGCCTTTACATTTGTGTTATACACACAAATGTAAAAAAATTGATTTTAGGTATTTGTTGTAAATCAAGTATAAAAATAAAAATGGAAGACAATAGTAATTCTATTCAAATTGATATTCAACATACTTTGGATACAATAGTTTCTCTCCTAAAAAATATGGGATTTTCTGGAGAAATTCTTCAAATGAAACTAGATATAATTAAAAATGTTATATTGAATGATTTAAATGAAGAAGATATTGAAGATTGTTTTGGAAATGCTGCTGTACAAATTCCAGAAATTTTAAGAGATCTTTATGAAGAACTCTATGAATTGGTTGAAGAATATCCACAAGTTGGATTACCAGAGTTACAAAAATATTCGTTACCTGTTGAAACAAATTAATACAAATTCCTAAAAAATAAAATTGATTACCAGTTTTAATTTATTTTTTGTAACAAAATGAACATATTTGTTCTCCATTCAAATCCAAAAAAAGCCGCGAGGTACCATGCTGATAAACATGTGGTCAAAATGATTCTGGAAGCAGTTCAGATGTTATATACAGCACATTGGCTATTCTGTTATCCTTTTCTAGCGGAATGTAAATCACCTGTTTTACTCAGTCAAACACAGAAGAAGCTAGCAACGCCACCCCAAATACGTTTATGTAAAGCTCCTTACCAACATACAAATCCGAGTCAAAGAGGATATCGTCCAGTTCATGTGAATCATCCTTGTACCAAATGGGTTCGTGAATCAAAAGCAAATTATATGTGGCTTTGTGATTTGGCTTTTGCGTTAGCCCAAGAGTTTCGTTTTCGTTATCCAAACTCACCACCACACAGCTGTGAAGAACATGTGATGTGGTTAAAACTTAATCCACCTCCATTACCTAAATCCCCTTTAACACATTTTGCTTTAGCGATGCCTGATGAATATAAAATGAACGATGCGATACGATCCTATCGTGCTTTTTATAAAGGTTCTAAAACAGAACGTGGTATAACCTCCTCTTACACCAGAAGACATAAACCACATTGGTTAGAACAATAAGTTTTTTAATCCAACTTTTTATTTATAAATATTTGCTTCATTTAATCTAAATTATCCAAAGTAACAAAAATTCCATTTGTTCCAGGAATCATTGTTGTAATTTCACATGGATCATTTGTAGCATCATATAAAGAGTGACGTAAAATTAAATTGGTTGGATAAGGAGTTAAATCAGCAGGTTTTAATAAATATTTTACATTTCCAACATACACATTACTTTGGTATACAGGAATATCCATTTTTGTTGGTTTGCCCACAGGTAACCCTGTAGCAGAGTTTATAAGAGTTGTACTCACATAGCATGTATCATTCAAACCATTCCAGAAATTAATATTCATATTTGTTTGAATATCAATTTCCATTTTTGAATTATTTACAATACAATTTTGAAATCCTCCTATAGGAATTTGACAAGAATTATAGGTTGTTGTATTATCAATTGGTAGCTTCGATAAATTTGAACCAGCTAATGTAAAAGTGGAACGATAGATTCTGTACTGTCCTGGATTGATTGTGCTTACATAACCACCATTTAAATTGGAACCCATGATCATCGGACCAAGTTCATTTCCAATTCTCTGCATATCTCCCAATGAAGCAAAACAATCATAAAGAGTTGTAGCACTGATATATTTGTAAGTAAAAGAGAGTTCATTAATTTGTTTCTGGAGAAAAGATGTACTTACATATCCAATAGTTCCTAAACCAGTTACAGTACTTGGAATGACTGTATTCAAAGTTGTTGTAACAGCAGTAGATAAACTACTCAATCCTGGTTGAATACACTGAAGTAAATCTAAAACATTTGTATTTGTGGTAGGAACACTGATGGAACTTAAGAATTCAATACTGCTGTACCATTTAAACTGTCCCTTTTGTCCAACTATCGGGATTTGAAAAGGTTGTATAAAGTCTGCGTTTGATGCGTTCAAAGCAAATACATCTCGTATGCGAAGTATATTGGTGTCAATTGTAAATCTGGATGCCATCTTCTATCTTTAGCCGAGTTTTGTAAGAGTTAAAAGAGTACTCGTTGGAAAATAATTAACAGAAGCACCAGAATCATTATGAATATAAAAACTTAAAGTACTATTTTGAGTTGGTGAAATTGTAGTAAAATATGTTCCTGATAGATTTAAAGTTGTAAATTTACCAGCATTTGCTATAGCAACTGCTGAAACTCTTGAAGTACTTTGACCAGCAAAAAATACATTATAGTAACCATTTGATGTTATACCATTTGTATCTAATCTTATACTTAGTTGATAACTAAAAATACCTGGAGTTATTCCTGTAACTAAAAAGGAACTTACTTCTCCTGCTGGTACTGTAGGACCACTTCCCAAAGTTGATAATGAAGATATTTGATTAATAGTTAATACATTTGTAAAAAGTAACTTAGTGATTGATCCTGGACTTAAACTAACAGGCGATGGACTGAGGGCAACACTAAATTGTCCAAATTGTGCTGAACCACCCCCACCACCTGAATAAGCAGATCCATTAATACTTGAAATAATTAAAGAACTAATATTTGCTGTTACTGAGCTTAAATTATTTATTACTACTGTGCTAATAATTGCTTCACGAGATCGTAAAGAAGATTCAACTGTTGCTGTGGAATAAAATATAGCATTGCTCTTCACATTTAACAAGTTATTTAATGAAACACTACTAATTGTTAAGTTGTTTCCAAAAAGTTCAGAACCAATAATTGAACCAAAAGAAGACATATTATTCACCGTAATCCATCCTGTAGAAATAGTTGAAAAATTAGTTCTATTTGCTTGTAAAAAATCAACAAATTCAAATTTCGTAGAAATACTGGAAGCATCCATAAAAAAGGTAGAAATAGAAGATGTTGTGGTAAAACTAGAAACTATAAGTGTACTGACAATAATGGAAGAAAGTGGTCCAATTCCACCACCTCCACCACTTCCAGCGGGGCCTGTGGGACCCATCATACCAGTTGGACCTCCTGGATCTCCTTGTGGTCCTGGAGGTCCAGTTGCTCCAGTATTCACAGATGTCCCTGGAATACCTTGTGGACCTGTTGCTCCAATAGAACCCGTAGAACCAGTTGGACCAGTTGCTCCAGCATCACCTGGTGCTCCAGCAATACCTTGAGTACCAGTGGGTCCTGTTGGACCTTGTGAGCCAATCGCACCAACTGCTCCAGTTGGTCCAGTAATACCAGTATTCCCTGTAGCACCAGTATTCACAGCTGTTCCTGGCATTCCTGTTGGACCTGTAAAACCAGTTGGTCCAGTGATTCCTGTTGGACCCATAGCACCTGTTGGTCCGCGATCACCAGGTAATCCTGGATCTCCTGTTGGACCCGTCGCACCAGTATTGACTGCTGTTCCAGGAATACCTTGCGGACCTGTTTGACCTGTAAATCCAGTTGGACCCGTTCTTCCTGTCATACCAGTTGGACCAGTTATTCCAGTCATACCAGTCATACCTGTTGGTCCAGTAATACCAGTATTTCCTGTCGCTCCTGTATTTACAGCTATTCCAGGAATACCTTGCGGTCCTGTCATGCCAGTCATACCAGTCATACCAGTCATACCTGTTGGTCCTGACATACCAGTATTTCCTGTCGCTCCTGTATTCACAGCTGTTCCTGGAATACCTTGTGGGCCAGTTGGACCTGTTGTACCAGTTCCTCCTGTTGTACCTGTTATTCCCATTGCGGCCATCGTTGAAACTGGGTAAAATTGATCTAAAGTTGTATAATTTGTTGTAAAATAATTAGCATTATAACGAATTGTTGAATCAATTCCAGTACTTACATTCGATAATGAACTCATAATAGAACTTGCTGAACTTCCAATTGTTGAGTATAATGAACTTATTGAACTAAAATTATATGCTGATAAAGAGCTAATTGATAAATATTCTTCACTTGTAAAGGAAGAAATACTTACAAAATAAGAATTATTTGATGTATTCGCATGAAAAAGAATATCTTTAACACCATTCACTTGTAAAACTGTACTTGGACTTGTTGCTGTTAAAAAGATACTATTGGAAGCAACAACAGCCCCACCTGTAACAGAATTAACATTTGTTAGTTTTAATTCATTATAACCATAAATACCAGTACTGATTGTTCCAGGTGTTCCTTGAAAATACAATGTATTTGTTAAAGGATCAGAACTTAGATGAATACCATTACTCCCAACAAAACGCACCGTCGGAGTTAAGGTGTTATTAGAATATGAAACAAGTGTATTACCACCACTTACATCAAATTGTGAAAAACTTTTTCCATAAAAAACTATTTCTTTTTCTGGCACATTTCGAATAATACCTATATTATCCAAGGTAGAAATACTAAAAATATTATAAGAGGCATCTGCTATAAAATTGGAACCCATCACATTTATTTGATTAAAAGCTGGGGGTCCAGGATTCACTGAACTAATATAATCCCAATAAGTACCACCATTACCATTAGCAATCAAGGTTTTTCCAACCGGAATGACTGAGTTATTTGAATTATAGGCAAAAATTTGCCGAAGAGTAATCATTTCCGTATCATAGGTTCTTCTAGCCGACATTCTGATACGCTTCTAGATTTATGGAAGATTCTGAACACTTATAAAAGCCGAACCCGCAAAAGCTGTTACATTGGAGCCAGCAAAAGCATTACAGTAAGAACCATACTGAACTCCTCCTGGAATCATGTGTAAAAGGGAACATGTACAAGTTAAGGATGCAGCTGTAAAGGTATTGGGTGGGAATTCCATTCGAAAGGGTTGATTAAATAAAGTGGAGGTTCCAGTTAAAACTCCATTGTGTGTATTGGAACCATTTATCGCATAAATAAATGATGTTGTCACATTTGCTGTACTGACTAAACTAGTTTCTAATTGTAAAAAGGTTGACATGGGTAACATGATTGGCCCTGTAGCACCTTGCGCGGCACGACTGAATAAATACGTTGGATAAAACTCTAAACTAACACGAGTTGATGATTTGATATAATTGCTAAATGAAAGTAAAGAAAAAGAGACTGTTGAAAAAGTCATATTACTATTTCCACTAATCTGCGCATTGTACTCTGATCCAAATGTTCCAGATAAACTTAAACTACTATACAAAAAGGATGAAACAAATAAGACTTGAGTGGCATTGTTAAAAACAACTGTAGAAGGAGTATTCACATAAACAGTACCAGCATTATCAAAATAAACTGGACGATTAATCATAGCTGTGGTGGTACTCACTAGGGAAGCTGTACTTACATAACCTAAACTTCCTAAAGAACTGATTGTACTTAGTAGTTGAGAACTACTAATGTAACCAAATGTACCTAAACCACGTAAGCTACTTGTTAAACTAGCTGTACTTATATATCCAATTGTTCCTAAAGATGAAATGGTACTTAATAAACTTTGGGAACTTATAAAACCAAGGGTTCCTAAACCGATCGATGTACTTGTTAATGCATATGTTAAAGAGGTTGTACTTATATATCCAACATTACCTAACCCTATTACAGTACTATTCAAAGCATTTGACAATCCAGAAGAACTGATATAATTTAAATTTCCTAAACCAATTGTTGTACTTGTTAAAGCAAGATTAAGTTTTGTTGTACTGACATAACCAGAACTACCTAATCCTTCGACTGTACTATATAAATTAGCTGGTGTAACATTTCCTGGTGAATTTGCATATACTGTTGACCATAAACTAGATATTTCTCCAAATGAAGATAAAAACATTGAACTAAAAGTACTAATAGTTGAAGGTAAGTCACCTATGATTGGACCACCCACAGTTGTTAAAGCAGAAATAAATGGATACCAAGTAGTTCCCCCTTTTCCATCCGTTAGCAAAAATCTATTTGAACTTACAAAGGTTCCTGAATTAGAATCTATATTAAACACTTTACGTAAGATAACAGTTTGCGACATCTTTCTTCTGATAATTTGTTTCGATTAATAACTTTATATTTTGTTAATTTCGTTTATAAAGAATCAAGATTTACACTACTCAATCAGATGACACAGGGAGGAGGTCTTTTACAATTAGTAGCCCAAGGAAAACAAGATGTATTCCTAACCGGTAATCCTCAAATCACGTGGTTTAAAATGGTATATAGAAGATACACAAATTTTTCAATTGAACAACAAATTATAAATTTTGATAATCAGGCTGATTTTGGACGTCGTATATCATGTTTGATTCCAAGAAAAGGTGATTTATTAGGTGCGTTATGGCTAGAAGTTCAACTTCCGGCGATTTATAATTCAGTTACAGGTGATCCACTTTCTTACACAAATGCTGTTGGTCATGCTTTAATTCAAGAAGTGAGTATTGAAATTGGTGATCAAGAAATTGATAGACAAACGGGAGAATGGATGGAACTTTGGTCTAACTTTACCATCACAGAAGATAAACGTCAAGGCTGGAACAATATGATTGGTAAAACCACAGGTACCAGTCAAGGTAATGCTCCTTCCACCAGTGTTAATTTATATGGTCCATTAAGTTTATATATTCCATTACGATTCTGGTTTTGTAAATCGCCTGGTTTGTATTTACCTTTATTAGCTTTACAATATCACCCAATCCGTATTAATATTACTCTTAGACCATTACAACAAATGTTTGTAGTTGATAATCCAACAACAGCTATCCCCTGTGACACCACTGCTCGTCAAGCTTCTATTACAAGTTTCAATATGTATGGTGATTTTGTACATTTAGATCAAGAAGAACGTCGTCGTTTTGTAGCAAAAGCTCATGAATACTTAATTGAACAAGTTCAATATACTAATAACTTGTCTATTGATTCAGGTGCTTCTTCAGTTCCTTTAAATATGGAATTTAATCATCCTATTCGTGAGCTCTACTGGGTCATTCAAAGAGATGCTGCTGTGAATGCTCATCAGTGGTTTAATTATACAAATTTATCGATTGGTGAATCAACATCTGGTGTAGGAAACAGTTTGCAGAATCTTATTACAACTGCTTTAATTAAGCTGGATGGTTATGATCGTTTTGATAAACGAGGGGCTGATTATTTTCGTCTTGTACAACCATATCAATATCATACAGTAATTCCAATTGATGATTTTATTTATACTTATTCTTTCTGTTTCCGTCCCGAAGATTCTCAGCCATCTGGTTCAATGAATGCAAGTCGAATTGATTCATTACAACTTTTACTTCAAATGAATACAACAGTAACTCCCGCCCGAGGTAAATCGAATGCACGCATTTATGCTTTGAATCACAATGTTCTTCGCATTGTGGATGGCTTTGGTGGGCTTTTATTCAGAATATAATTAAGATCTGAATAAAAGTTTTCCAAAAAACTTTAATAATAGTATTAATACTTTCCAAAATATCGTTTAAGGATATTTTGGAAAGTATTAATCTGAACATTTAGTAAATGTCGTGGGAGTTTCCAGCAGTCAGCCACACGAGAATCGATTTTTGGAAAGAACCTCAATTCACACGAAAAGGTATGTTTATCTTTACAGTTCTTTTTGGAGCCTTTGGATTACATCATCTTCTCTTTCGTTCTCCCCAAACTTGGATTCTTTTTTGCATAGCAAATTTTTTTACATTAGGATATTTTTATTGGTATGATTTAATACAACTTTGGGTTACACCGATTGAGGAACTAAATAAATATGGCTTACATTCTGCTGTTTCACCCTTAGGTTTAGCACAAGGTATGTTCAAATATATCCCTGTTTCTGCTTCTGATTCTGCTTCTGGAATAGCAGCACCTCCTCAAGAAGGAGGCGCTGAAATAAATGAAGGCGCACCTAATCCTTGGTGGTTTTTCCTCTATTCTCTTTTACTCCCTTTACAACCATTAGCCAAATTTATTGCTGGTGATTCTGGATATGCAATTACTTCTTTACTCTGTTTAATAATTATTCCCTTTGGCTGGTTGTATAGTATCTTTATGATGGGAACTGAATATTTCAATTTATTCTTCAAACCAAAACAAGTATTTGAAGATGGATTACAACGTATCTTCCCTTTTACATTTGTCTGGTTGGATGAAAACGGTCATAGTAAGCGTTTAACAGGAAAAGAGAAAGTGGAAGAAACAAATGAAAAAGGATGTTCTACTTCAGAAAAAGATGGATTTTTTACAACTTTAATTAAAAATCTTTTATCTGCTTCTCTTCCTTATTTACGATTTATTATTCCACCAGAAGTGACGTTAGCTATTGAATCTGCTATCAAAACAAAAGAAATGGTTGTTGATAAAGCAATCAATATAGCAACGAAAGGGACAAAAGTTGCTGCGCAAGTTGGTCAGCTCGCTGAAAATATTCCAAAAGCTGCTACAGCTTCCGTTGGAAAACTAGCAAATGTTGCGACCAATCCACAAAAACTTTTGGAACAGAAAGGAGGCTCTACAGAAGTAAATTACTGGGATTACGCTGCCATTGGTGGAATTGCTGCGGTTCTTGGAGCAGGATTCCTTCTCCATACGGGTAGAAGTTTTTTCGATGCAGTCCACAAATACAAAGGCACAAGTGATGAACCTCCAAACGCA